>PVMN01003031.1_pt1 | contig 14946 bp, 23 predicted proteins | sample 1853401 | NCBI WGS metagenome assembly PVMN01 (sample SAMN08533510, study PRJNA380276) | Human gut metagenome, whole genome shotgun sequencing project.
TGGGAGGATTGTATGCGGCCATCGCGTTCACGATCATGTTCTCGGAGCTGGTCTCGTGGCTGTTGTTCCTCGGCCTATCCGTTTTGGAAGGAATTTTCTGATGGACTTATCGAATCGCGCCGTAAGACCACCGGCTTCAGCCGTGGGGGGGGGTCAATTGCCTGAATTGAGGATCGTCGGACCGGCCGAACCTTGCGACGGCCGCGACGGGGAATGGCCGGTGGAATGGGACGGCGGGCACGGCCTGCTCGTCGTCCGCAGGTTGAAGACCGAACTCAAGGAGATTCGCTGATGCACAGAGGATTCTGCACGGATTGCGGCGCGTACGCGGCCTTGGGCGAAAACGACAGATGCGCCGCCTGCGACGCATGGCGCCACAGGGAGGAGGAAAGGCGGGATCATGTCTGAATGGTGGGACCGTTACCTGTTCGACGATCTGATTGGGTTGGAGGCCGCGGCCGTGGCCTCGGACGGCAGCCGGCATATCGGCCCGTTCGTCCGTTTTGGGGATTATCTGACGGTAGACGATACATGCGTCTTCACACGGAAGGACAAGGGCGATGGCGTGCGGCTCATGGAAGAAGTCGACCATGTGCGTCTGCGTCCCGAGGAGCCGTTCTGGCAGGGTCGTTTTCTGGACGAGCTGGAAGGAGTCCGGGTGCGCGTCGAATTCGGGGGACGGCGTGGGGCGTTTGAGGGGCCGCTGGAACCGTTTGACGGCGTATTGGGCCTCCGGGCCGGCGGCCGTGGCATGGAATACGTGTTCGGCGATTCCGGCTACCGGTTCGCCCAACCGGGCTTCGTCAAGGTCAGACCTGTGGAAGACCAGCCGGACGAACCGGTGCCGGCCGTCAACGCCTCCCGTCTCGTCGAATCCCGGACCCTGCTGCGCGTGGCCCGCCGTCAGCTCGCCGAAACGGAGAGCCTGCTGGCCGAATCGTTCTCCCGGATGCCGAGGCTCAGCGAAGCGGATGCGCGACGATCTGAAAACCGCCGGCATGATATCGAGGACAGGCTGCATGAGCTGCGCGAACTGATTGGCGAACAATCGTACGATCTGAACTCAATCGAATCGAAAGGACAAACCGAATGAACGATGGAAAAAGGCAAGTCACAGACGAGACGGAACCAGACGAGAATCCTATTGCCACCATCTATTACGAGAACGGCACGGAGCTGACCGGGAAGGCCGTCACCCTGCAGGACGGGACAGTTGGAGTCAGGATTCCCAACGAATTCTTCAAAACGGCGCTCCTGCCTGATGGTTCGATGCCTGATGGCGTCCTATCGGTGGATATCGGCCCCAAGCATGTGGAGGGCGGTCTCCCGCTGACCGACGACATGGTCTGCATGGCGGTCACGGCCATGCTGCGCGACGCGGTCGGATTGACGTTGGGCGAGGCGTCGGATGCGTACGAGGCATGGCTGAACCGGGTGAAAAGGGCCACAATCGAGCATTGGGTGGACTCCCTGCCCACACGCGAATCGACCCGGTTGCATGTGAAATACCTGGACCATGACGGTGCGAGCCATCCGAAGGAAGAGGAGGACGCATGACGCTGATCGAGCATGAGGCGCGCGTCGGCCTGCCGCGCATGTGGGAGCATCCCAGACGCACCCGCACCCGGCGCGGCGGCGTCGTGGCGAGCATGGTCGGCGGATACACGGCGATACTGCTCGTCCGTCAGCCATCCGGCGTGGAAAACAGTATTCGCAGGCAATGCTCGACCCTGAACGAGGCCGAAAAATGGCTGGACGAACAGATGGGAGACAGCGAATGAGCGACCATAGGACGCCGGATGCGCCCGGCATGTGGAAGGCCGCGCACGGCGGATACGGCGTGATGTTCGACGATGACGGCGAACCCGCCATGCTCCTGTTCGGCCCGGGCGCAAAGGTCCGTGCTTTGGATTCCATCGGCCCGTATACGAGGCTCCATCCCGGCATTCCGGTCGGCTCCGCGCCGGTCCCGAATCTTCCCGGACTGTGGATGGACAAAGACGGGAGCCTGTACTTCCTATCCGACGGACGACGAGTATGGAGAATCCGGGACAACCGCGAATGGATGGGCGAAGAGATTGAGGACAATTCCGAGGAATTGTCCAAACATGGCCCATACACACGATATTCAATCCAAGCCGTTGAAGAGGTCCCGTGGAAGCCGGAGGCCGGCGATTCCGCTCCGATTCATGAGGGGAGCCGCACCGTGCATCTCCCGGATGTCCGATCGTTCGGCCGGCTGGAACGGGACAAGTGGCTTGCCGTGAAGAACCTTGAGGAGAGCGCCGAACTGGTGGAGGCGTGCAAGCAGTGGCTGAAGGCCTGTGATCCGGCCGATCCGAGCGGCATCGGCGACCAGTTCGACGACCATGCGAACTGTCTCGCCTGCTACGGGGTTAACGTGGACGGCGAGCTTGGCGACGACCGGGACAAGGCGAAGGCCGGCTGGATAGGCCATGTGCGCGACCAGCGTCGCCAAGCCATGCTCGACGAACTGGCCGACGTGTTGCAGACGGTCGGCAACCTGATCACGGCGTTCGGCATCACGGATGAGGAGGTCGGACGGGCGATGGATGACTGTCTGGAACGAAACAGGCGGAAGGGCAAGCTCTGATGGAGACCACAGGAATCTGGGATTCCCATAACAACAGGCATGCGACGGTCGAACACGAGACGATGGAGAGGTTGATGGACTACTCCGACAGTGGTTTCAGGGCCGGATTCGCGCACGGCATGCGCATCCTGTCGGCCGCGATGACCGGCAGACAGGCAGGTCATGAACCCTGGTCGGCGCCGATGCCGTCCCTGCGTGAGCATCTGGAATCCTACGGTGGTATCGGCATGACCGCCGCCGATTTCGACCGATGCGAGAAAGACTGGTATCGGATGCTTGGCGAACAGCGACGCATGTTCGACCGGTATCTGCTCGGCATGCGCTGCGCCCGGTACGTGCTGTTCGGCGTATGGATTATCGTGTTCGCGATTGTCGGACCGACCATGGTCGAAGCGTCGTCGTGAACCGGTCAGAAGTTCTTTCCTCCACGGCCGAACAAGGCATCGTGCGAGCCGGTGCGGGTGAGCACGAGGCACAGTTCGCCATAATCGATCCGGTAGATAAGAAGCCAGTCACCCTCGATGTGGAGTTCGCGGAATCCCGCCCATTCGCCTTTCAGCGAGTGATCCCGGTACGTGTGGATCAGCGTATCCGCGTCTTCGGCCATCAGGGTTTGTATCGCCTTACGCAGTTTGGCGGAATCGTAGTGCTTCCGTCTCAGACGTTTCCAGTCTCGTTCGAAGGTAGGCGTCCGGGATATGTCGTTAAGCATCGAGGTCCGCCATCAGATCGTCCACGCTGCCGAACCTTTTGCCGATACCGTTCAGCGCCTCGTGTCTCGCCTGCCTGTTTTCGGCAGCTATGACCGCCTGCCGGTAGATGCGGTAGTCGTGCGCGTTGATGATGAAATAGGTGGGTTCTCCGTTGCGGAGCACGGTGACAGGTGTATCGTCCTCGACCTTGGCGAACTCGCTGCTTGCCCCCGCATGCCCGAATTTGCTGATCGGAACAATCGTGTCCAATGGGACGGTGATCGTTTCTGCTGCCATCGCAAACCTCCAAAAGGAATATATACATATATGTATACAAATGTACACCCATTTTGTAATATCCACCATCCTTCCGAGAAGAGCCGGAACATTCCGATGGCGGCATCGAAATGTGGAACGCATACGGGAACCGATGCGGAAAGGAACAACTGATGGACAAAATCGATACTGAAATCCGGTTCGCCGGCATGGCGGAGGAACGGTTGCGCCGCGAGGATCCGCACTATCGTGTCTGGTCGTTCACCGATGACGATGATGTGACGGCATTGTATCTGGGCCGCGTGGACATGAACGGGGAGCCGGTGGAACGGTACGACCGGACACGTACGATTCTCGCATTCGATGGAGGCAGGGTGTTTGCGAAATGGCATGGCGGACGCCTGTTCGAGGGCGGCCGCCTTGCCGAAGCGTGGATCGACGTGTTGAGGAGAAATCGGGAAACGAATACCTTGAAAGCCCTGTTGGATGACGGATTGGACACGTTGCAGGAACTGTTGGAGGCGATACCGCAGGACAGTCGGCAACTTTCATGCGAGGAGCTGGTGCCACGGCTGCGCAAGGCGTTGGGTCAGGCGAAGACCTGCGGGAAACTGGAGCAACAAATCAGGGATCTGGAGGAATCATGACCGGCTTTCTCGACCGGCTGCTGCACGCGGATAAGCCGCAACCGTTGGACGTGGACACGGCGGCCGCCATGCTCAGCACCACGCCCGGACTATTGCGCGAGTTCGAACGCTCCTACCATGCGAACGTGCTCGACCGGAAGAATGCGCCCACGGGACCATTGGGTCCGGACGCGAAGACCGTTGTCGAATCCCGTTCCGGACACGGGCTGTCGGACGAGGCGTTGGCGTTGGATGCGCGCATCGTGCGCGAACTGCTGTCGGATACAAGCGTCATCCGGTATGACGGGGAACGTCTGACCACGATTCCGGCATTGGCTCCCGTCCCGGAAAAGTATGTGACGGAATCGGACGTGAATGCCCTGCAGACGGGGGAGCGCCCCCAGTTGGCGGGCGAGCTCATCCACCGTCAGATTGATGCGGTGAACTATCCGCTCCTGTTGGATATGTGGCGGCGCGCCACGGATCCGAAACGTTCCGCGAGGCAACGGCATGAGGCGTACGGCATGTTCCGCACCGGCCTCGACCTGCTCGACCTGGATCCGGTCATGTACCGAATGCTCGACATGAACCCGGCGAGCATAGGCCATTGGCTGCCCGCATTGGTCAAGGCGAACGAAGGCAAGACGTTCTTCCGCATCCCGAAGACCACGATAGCCAAAGCGCCGTTGACCCTGTTGCAATTGTCGCGCGTCGAATACGAGTCGCTGACCGCCGCCACATTGGATGTGGTGGATCGGTGGGCGCAGGCCGCGTTCCGCCTGAAACCGGACGAATCTTATTTCCTCAAGACCGGCACGTTCAGCAACAAGTATGATTTCCGCAACGCGCACGTCACCGAACCGCACGAGGTCATGCAGATCGGCGAATACCTGTTGTACCTCCAATCCCAAGCGGTCGAAATGGCCGGACCGTTGAGCCAACCTGCCACGTACGGGGTTTCCACGACGAACGAGATGGTGGTCCGCGAATACATCCCCGATACGCATGACCTGCCGACCATCTACATGGGCCTGCCGCTGCGATGCGAATACCGTTGCTTCATCGACTGCGACACGGATGAGCTGCTGGGCATCCACCCGTACTGGGATCCCAAGGTGATGAACCATCGTTTCCGCGACTGGCCGGATTCCGACAACCCGCACATGCGGCACGACGCGGTCACCTACAAGCTGCGAGAACCGTCGCTCATGCGCGAATACGAGGCCACGAAGGACCTGGTCGCCACGCACGTGGCCGGATTGCTGCCCGGTCTCGACCTGGCGGGCCAATGGTCGCTTGACATCATGCGCGACGGCGACGACTACTGGCTCATCGACATGGCGCCCGCCGAACGCAGCACCTTCTACGAACGGACGGTGCCGAAAGGAAAGCGTCGGCCGATGGTGGAGAACTGGATGCCCGAACTGGAGGGAGAACATTGACCGGCTGGCTTATCGACATCATCCCCACGGAACGCCCGTCCGACGTGATGGACGCGCCGGAAGCGTATCGCGCCGCATGGGGACGATACGTCGGCGAGGTTGTGCCGGGCGACGGGGATCCGGAGGATTGGCGCGAACAGGCGGCGCGCCTGGAGGCCGCGACACGTATCCTCCCGGATCCGCATGTAAGGGTGGCGGGCCGGTCTTACGGAGGGCCGGATCCGATGACGCTCGCCCATTACGGCGCGGTCATGCTCCGACCGTATATGGATCAGCTTTCCCTGCCGCCGTCGAATGCGGACAGGTATGATCTCATGCCCTCGTTGCGCCCGTTTCTGGGACGCGACGTGCAATCCGTCCCCTGCGACGGGGATGCGGTCGATGCGGCGGCGCGGGGCATGCTCGACCGGCATCCCGGTTCGGGTGCGGTCGCCAAGTTCATGTTCAGGGAGAAACGCCTGCCGCTCGCGTTCATCGACCCGGACGGCACGTTCATGCAGACGGATGAGTATGGCGGGAAGCCGGAGCGTATCCCGTTCGCCGCATGGCGGTGGGCCGGCTACGATCTCGCCCTGTTCGAGGGCGAGCCGGACGCGGCGCTCGTCCAGCAGCGGGTGCGCATGCGCTACGAGTACCGGGTGCAGGTGATAGGCGGGGAACCGGTATGCGGGGCCGGCTGCGTGGAACGGCATACGCCCGCCGACAACACGGGCGAACGGTATGATCCGCGGATGGAGGAAACACGCAACAGCGGGCGCATCGAATCGCACCCCGACATCGCACGGTTGTATGAGGCGTTCGCGCACGAGGCGGCGCATGCGATACGCGGCGAAGTCGAAGGCCCATACGTGATGGACCTGTATCTGGATGATGCCGGGCAGCCGCATGTGATCGAACTCAACCCGCAGTCGAACAGCGGCCTGTATGCGCTCGACATGGACGCGCTGCTGACGGCGATACGGGACAATCCGGAGCAGTTCATGCCCGACCCGTCGCGGGGCGGCATGCCCGGCTGCCTGGGCGTCAGGGAGGAGAGTGTGGTTTGATGACGCATCCAGAACCGAAGCGGGCTCAGCTCCTCTCAGAGGACCCGTCTGCGTCCCATCGGCTCATACCTTTGACGGCGAAAGGAAAACAGGAATGGCTGAACGGAACATGAACGACGATTTCGTCTATCGCAACCAGGTCGGCACGGCCATCGACCAGCTGCGCCTCGCCTTGAAAACGGCGGATACGGGGGCGGATCCGGCTGCTGAACGGTGCTTTGCAGAACACGGGCAATGCGATCGGCAGCTCGCCCAATTCAACGCGGACGGCACGCGGCGGCCCCCACGAGAATAGGAACCGCGCACCCGGGCTACCATGGGGATAATGCTTGATTCCATCCGCTACCGGCTGTACGCCGTCGAATCCGAAACATCCGAACCGTCCGGCACGACGGCCCGCATCAAGCTCGAATATCGTGCCGGGAACATCACGTACGGGCTGGAACTGCGGGAACCGTTCGGACCGGACATCGTCGCCGACGAGGCGCGTTCGTTCGATCCCGGCAAGCCGATGGCGATGCCGCCAGTCTGGCTGCTCGTCCGCGGGGACGCGACGCCCGAACGTGGATTGCGATGCCTGACCCTGGCCGTCACCGTGCTGGATGCCGGCACATGGCCGCCGGACGAATACGACCGGTGACTGGACGAGCATTGGGACGATCCCGCCGAAGTGAAAGCGATACAGTATAGGGCGAACGCGATCGTGGATCCTGCGCATCTGCCGGACCGGTGGATCCAGGCATGCGTGTGGACGATCGTGCCGCATGATGTGGTCGATATCCGACCGGCATGCGGGAAACCGGATACGATGGTGTCCCATGGATGATCTGAAGAGCAGGGCGGCCAGGTTCGCCGAATCATGGGCGGGACGCGGCGACGAGAAATCCGACACCCAGCAGTACTGGCGGGACCTGTTGGACAAGGTGCTGCTCATCCCGGACACGAGCGACAGGCAGGTGCTCTGGTTCGAACGGCGCACCGCATTGGACGGTTTCATCGACGCTTTGATGATCCAGGCCCGGGTGCTCGTCGAACAGAAGAGCCTCGGCGTGGACCTGGACAGGCCGGAGCCACGCCAGGGGAGCATGGTCACGCCGGTCCAACAGGCGAAACGGTATGCGGACAGCCTGCCGCCATCGGAACACCCGTCCGTGCTCATCACCTGCAATTTCGGATTGTTCCGCCTCTACGATCTGGAAGCCGACCCTTTGGCCCGTACGCCGCAATCGGAGTTCACGCTTGCGGAACTGCCGGAGCATATCAACGAGATTGGCCGTCTGTTCGCGCACGAGAACTCCCGTGTCGTCCAACAGGAGAAACTGTCCGTCAAAGCAGGCCAACGAGTCGCCAGACTGCATGATTCCCTGGCGAAATGCTTCGAACATCCCGATGACCCGTCTGAACATGACGCGCTGGCGATGCTGACCGTGCGCCTCGTGTTCTGTCTGTATGCGGAGGACGCGAACCTGTTTCGGCCGGACGTGCTCCGCGACTACGTGGCGGCATCCACGCCCGACCGGCTGGGCGAGGACCTCTATGACCTGTTCGAGGTGCTGGACACGCCGATCGGGAAGCGGCGTCGTTACCTGCCGGAATCGTTGAAGGCGTTCCCCTACGTGGACGGCGGCCTGTTCGCCGACCGGATCGACGTGCCCCCGTTGACCGGGGAGCTGCGTGACGCCCTGCTGGAAATCAGCGAAGGCTTCGACTGGAGCGGCATCAGCCCCGTCATCTTCGGCTCCCTCATGGAGGAAACCCTCAGCCATGACGAACGGCGCAAGGGAGGCATGCACTACACGTCCGTCAAGAACATCCACAGGCTCATCGACCCGTTGTTCCTCGACGGGCTGAAAACGGAACTCGAGGGGGCGGAGGCCAGGCCGGTCGCAGGCGGTTCCCGCACCAACGCGCTCAACAAGTTGCATGACAAAATCGCCGGCCTCCGGTTCCTCGACCCCGCCTGCGGGTCCGGCAACTTCCTGACCGAAACCTATCTGGAACTGCGTCGCATCGAGAACCGGATCCTTGCCGATTTGGACAAGGACGGGCAGCTCGCCCTCGATCTGGGCGACGACATCAACCCGGTCAAAGTCAGCATCAGCCACTTCCATGGCATCGAAATCAACGGATTCGCATGCGCCGTAGCAAGAACCGCGCTCTGGATCGCGGAACAGCAGGCGTTGGACGACACCGAGTCGACCATCAGCGGCCTGCCCCGACTCCCGTTCACCGATACGGCACACATCCGGCAAGGCAACGCGCTGCGCCTCGACTGGAACGAACTATTACCCGGCGACCACTGCGACTATGTGATGGGCAACCCGCCGTTCATCGGACAATACCTCATGAGCGACAGTCAAAAAGAGGACATGAGGCTTATATGGGACAAAGGCTATGACGGGTATCTCGACTACGCGACAGGCTGGCATCGCAAGGCCAGTGAATACCTGGCCAAACCGGGGGCGGCGTTCGCGTTCGTGTCCACGAACAGCATCAGTCAGGGCCAGCCCGTGCCCAGCCTGTTCCGACCCCTGTTCGACGAGGGATGGCGCATCCGGTTCGCGCACCGCACGTTCGCCTGGGACGCCCAGTCCACCGACAACGCGCACGTGCATGTCGTCATCGTCGGCATGGACAAAACGTCGGAACCGGCGCCGATCCTGTTCGAATACACGGACATTGACGGGGAACCAGCCGCCCGCACCGTGGACAACATCAACGGATACCTGCTCGACGATCCGAACGTGTTCGTGGAGAAAAGAATGAAACCGCTCAGTTCGGAACTGTCTCCGGCCGGACGCGGATCCCAGCCCACGGACGGCGGCAACCTCATCCTCGACAATCGGGAGGAGCACGACCAAGCGATATCCGACCCAATCGCGGCAAAATACGTGAGGCCGTTCCGAGGGTCGCGCGAACTCATCAACGGGATCGAACGCTGGTGCCTGTGGCTTGTCGATGTGGAGCCCGCCGAAATCAGGAACTCCGCATTCCTTCGTCGACGCGTGGATGCCGTCAGGGAGATGAGACTCGCCTCGAAGAAGGCCCCTACCCGTGCGAAGGCCACGACCTCATGGCTGTTCGACGAGAACCACCAGCCTACCGGTCGCTTTCTCTGCCTTCCCAAAGTATTCAGCGGCCGTCGTGAGTACGCCACCTGCCTGTCGTTGGAACCCAATGTAATCGTGAGCGACCTTTGCTATACCAGCCCCGATCCGGACGGACTGGCGTTCGCGGTCATCGAATCGCGTATGTTCATTGTCTGGCAGGCGGCGGTCGGCGGACGACTGAAATCAGACTACCGTTTCAGCAACACGGTGGTTTGGAACAACCTGCCTCTGCCCGCCCTCGACGACGACACCCGCGCCGCATTGATCGAGGCCGGCAGGAACGTGCTGGCGGCGCGAGCGAACCATCCCGGCCAGTCTTTGGCAGACCTGTACGACCCCGACTACATGCCGACCGACCTACGCGCCGCCCACCTGGAGCTGGACAAGATCGCGGACGTGGCGTTCGGCGCGGGGAAATGGCTGAAGGACGATGACGATACGCGCCTGCAAGTGTTGTTTAAGTCATACACTCGTATGACAGGTAGCAGTGAGGTGTGACAGTGGTAGACAAAAATCTAATCGTAGACACCATTAGTCAAATAGGTTCAGTCGCATTAGATGCGGCCCAGGATAATGCAATAGACAATGTCAATGAGGAAGTCAATCAGGCGTTAGCTTTCGAACGGAAACAGGAAAGGAAGCATATTGCTCGTGTATTCGCTGAATTAGGTATTGACAGGCAGAAGGCAATCAATCTTCTCGTCTTTGAATGGGATACAGATAGAAGAGACGCTGAAGAGCTGATGTTGGAGGCTCATCGCATTTACTGGCCTTTGGAACGATTGAAACGACATTTGAGAAACGAGGATTGGACCACGTCCGAAATCAGCGATTTTCTTCACGACTATGAAGTTGCGCGACAATTGAGAACCAATAGAAGGCTGTCTGATCTGACCGCTGCCGATCTAGTCGATTGGCTTCAAAAAAATCAGGACTGATTGCATTGCAATGTGGCCTATCTGTCTTGTACGGGGGATCAAGGAAGACTGGCCACATTGTTCTATTCTTCTGGCTTGCTGAGGCCGACTCCCGTCTGTACGCCGAATTCGAATTGTTCCAGCTTGTCCGCGAATGTATCCAATTCGATTGCCGATACACGGCCGGTTATGCTTGCACCGTGGTTTGATACCCTGATGCCATAACGATTTCCTCCATCGTCCCAAACATCGAATCGCAGGTCTTCTATTCTCTCTAGTTTGTTCGCGGATGGTTCCTTAAGCACGCTGTCGATAAGCGTAAGCAGCGTATGTGCAGCATTCGAAGACAGATTCAAACGGTAATGCAGCAGACCATCATCAAACTCGATTTCGATTACGTTCGAATCGAGTCTCGTGCAGTTCAAGGAAATATCAGGCATATTCCCCAAGATATTGGCAAAGGCAGACCGGGTTCTTGGCGTGGACTTCTTTCGGAAGAAATACGGGTCAAGAACCCATGAATGTCAGTGCTTCTTCTTTTTGTTTCCGCCGTCCACCCAGTCGAATGCGGTCTTGAACGCTTCTCGTGCGGTGTTGGTCTGATCGTAGTAGTCGCTGCCCATGTCGCTTTTCTTATAGTCGATGACGGTTTTGTTCACGTCGCCGCGACCGTCCGAGAAGGTGACTCGCCATCCTTTGCTGCCACCTAGGTAGAAGAGTTTCGCACGTCGATGGTTGTTGTCAGTGTCGGTTGGCCACACCTGCGGATACGTGTTGCCGGTCACTTCCAGATTGGGGTGGCCTTGGAGCGCCATGTTGGCGCCTTCCTCCGCCGACTGTGGGTTGCAACCCTTGGATTCCAGATACTCTCCGAAGGAATAATCCATGTCATCCGTGTAAGTCAGCTCCGGTTCGGTCAAATACACTTCGGCATCATCATCCTCCGCTGACTCTCGGGCAAGCTCTTCCATTCTTTGAGGATCGTTCCACGCATCCTCGTTGTCATCCATGCAGTCGTTGCCCCATGCGATATACCGGTTGCGATCCAATTCCGGCAGCTTCTCGAACTCCTCCTTGCTGACATACATGCCCGACTCCACGCGATACGCTTCATCGTCCGGGCCGAACTTACGTTCCTCATACTCCTTGTTGGCAATGTCGATAAGCCTCTGATCCAGCTCCTGCATACGCTTCACGCCTGCCTCATAGGTTTCAACCGGCGCATCACCAGTATTGGTTTGCTGACGTTGTTCGAAACGTTCAAGGATGTCCCCGCTCGGCATGCTACTAGTTTTGCCTTCATCCGCATAAGTGCCGTCACGGTTTCGACGTTGCTGTTTTGCCTGTGCTGATTTTCTGGAGTCGACCATTGTTTCTCCTTGCTATTTTGTGTAGGGAGGTTGTCTATTTACGTTTTCGAGCTGTCTGCCGCAGCTCTTACCTTTTGCCGTTTGTCAGAACGGTGAAGAATGACTGCTGCCGTTCATCCAACCATGTGGGGGAATGACCGGCGTCAATATCCGATTGCTTGATCAGGTATGCCACTCGGTTTGGGGTTGAGCTTTTCGCGTCTCGAAACTCGTACACTGTGTTTCCTGTCGGAGTGTTCCTTCGGTGTATGCGCCATCCGTCGATTGATGCGTCATCCTGTTCGTCGAATCCTCCGGAAAAACCTACATAGGGGGAGTTGTCTTGGAGTGCGTCCATCCCTTCGGCCCACAGTTCACGATTCTCTTCGCTCATGGTCCCGTCGTAATAGGATGCGGGCGGAGTTACGATGGATGTTTGCCGCTCATATTTTTCCAAGGCGTCAGCATTCGGGAACCCGGCTTTTTTGTGTTCGTCCTTGAACCGGCCGCTCTCGGGTTCCCTCAGTTGGCGTCTCGCCTGCGCTGATCTGACCGTATCTACCATTTCTGCTCTTTTCTGCTAATTGTGTATGTAGTTGAATCCATTCGAGGCCAGGGACTCTCGCTCCCTCGCTTTTTGCCATGCTTTCCATTTCCATGGCTGCCAAGGTCTACGGGGAGGCGTCCCGAATACCGGGCGTACCGTCAGCCGGTTCAATCCGGTTCCGGATGCCTCCATCCGCGCGATTGGCGCATCGTATTCGCCACGTTTCTCATTGGAACGGGTTCGCCATGTCTCCAGATCGTCGGCGACCTTTTCCATCTTCGGGAGGTTGATGTTTTTCGATATCGGCGTTTCCAATCTGATGGAGGTGGTGGGGGATTGGAATTGCGTGTGACGTTTCATGCCGTGTGTCTGGTCCGGCACGTCTTGCACGGTGAGCGTGGAGCCTGGTCTTCCGTCCACCGGAATGGTTCTGGAGCTCGCTTGTCTTGGCTTCGCTGGGGGTAGGGGTACTTCGGTGGGGGGAGGCAATGGCGGCCGGGGTTGCTGTTCGTATTTTCGTATGGATTCGTCGGTTGGCATACCGGATTGACGGTGCTCGTCTCGGAATCGTCCGGTGTTGGGGTCTCGCAGCTGTTGGCGGGCTTGGATTGATTTGTTGGCTGGCATGTTGTTTTTTTTTCGTTGGAAGGGGCTGTCGTGTTTTTTCTGGTTCCACGTTATCTATTGTTTTCTGGTTTTCTCCTGTTTTTTCGTTATCTCATCACCAAGATATCTGTTATACTGAGTATGTCCACATAAAGATAATGAAAGAGGAAACCAATGGCACTCACCATCGAAGAACAACACGAAACCAACGACCTCGACCACGACATCCTCACCACCCGCGAAGTCACCTTCATCTGCGGCCACAAGCGCGTCTACGAGGAAATCAGCGCCTGCCAGAAAAGCTGGATGGAACGCTGCCAACGGTGCCCCAACTGCCAGTACAAGCGCGACAAGGCATACGTCGAAAAGCTGTCTGCCGAAATCAATTCACCGGAACTCCTCGAGATGTGGCTCAAAGAAACTCCCTCCTACTGAGGCCAGCAGGGAAAGGCAAACAAGAAAAAATGGAACGCGACTACATGCACCTCGGAGACATCACAAAGAGGGATATCGCGAACGAAATCCGTGATATCAAAACCTCCCATCAATATCCCGAGGAAGGATGGAAGATCAATGGCGACCCCACAACGCTCCAGTACTTGGCGGAGCTGTGGGCGGAGCAGGAAAACGAGGAGCAGCCCGAAGACCGTGGCACATTCCCGTTCTGGCTTGAGACGCATGTCGACGATGGCAGAGTGGAGGAACCCGAGAACCGCATATATGAGGTCACGGTTCTGGTCACCACCAGACAGTACGTGCAGTTCTCTGCTCCGGAAGGCATGGATTCCGAAGAGGCCAAAGCGTGGTTTGACGAGCATCGTGATGATGAAGGCGCGATCGTGTTCGAGGGAAGCGAGGAGGTCGCGGACGAGGAATTGTATATGGACGGCGATTAGCATCTTGTGTGAGCATGTCCAGTAGTTCACCTATTTTGGGTCTTGCAGCTTTTGCTGTCGTAGGATCATTGGTTTCTATGAAACTTAGTTCTATGTGGACACATAATCCTCCGGTGCCGTATGGCATCGGGGGATTTTTTATTTCAAGCCTTGCATGACTCTTTTCATTTGCATGTTATACTGAATATGCCCACATAGAATGAAAGAAACCACAATGAACACGTACAAGAACTTCGAAAAAAACGCCAACATCATACTCGCCATAACATGCGTCCTCTGCGCATGCTTCATGTGGAGAGTCACAGGGCTCGCAATGGTCATCGCATCAATCGGATTCGCAACCTCAGGAATACTGATGATTACCCACTTCGCGATGGAAGCAAGCCGGCTGAAAGAAAACCTTTGACCCGCGAACGCATATCACAGCGGAAAGGGGAGTCGAGACTTTGAGTGAAACTAAACAGCCATTGCCGTATGAGCCGAAGCTCATCGCCGAACAATGCGACCCATTGACCCTGCGGCTCGGCTGCGCGGCCGGCTGCTGGAAGGGCGAGAACTATGACATGTGCGGGAAACCACCCGTCGCCATCCGCCGCTGGACACGAGACGACGGGTACGACGATTGCGAGTTCCTGCCCGAGGAGGGCGTGTATGGGCCGGCGTGCAAGCTGCACGCCAACCATGATGTCGTGCCATTGGCCGTCATATTGGACGTGATGCTCGGAGGCCGCAGATGATGGAGCTGATTCGTTCCGCCTACGACTGGTGGATCGCGAAACTCCGGGCAATCCGCCATTCCAAGCCGCCCGAACCTCCGATGCGCCT
>PVMN01003042.1_pt1 | contig 14927 bp, 8 predicted proteins | sample 1853401 | NCBI WGS metagenome assembly PVMN01 (sample SAMN08533510, study PRJNA380276) | Human gut metagenome, whole genome shotgun sequencing project.
CATGGAAATCAAAAAAGTACATCAACATTTCAGGCTTTGTATTTTCACTTATTTCTTTTAAAGTAACCTTGGCCCCATGCTGTGCTGTACCAATATTAAAAATTCCGCTGTTCGTCCAGCCCTTTCTACAGTCCGCATAATATTCATCGTTAATGTACAACGCAGCTTTCTCAACATAATTACTAATATATCCGTAATATAATCCCTCTCTTTCTATTCCGGGAAGTTGATAGCTTATCTCTCCATTATTCAGTTCCATCCCTTCTGCTTCAACTTGATAAAATAACTGTACATTTCTTCCCAGTAAACCGGAATATAATTGATTCTGAAACTCAAAGGGATTTCCTGTAACACTGCTAAAATCCACAGCATCTGCCGGAACTCGGAATCCAAGGGGCATGGCGTAGGGATTGAGATATACATGCTTTCCATTTTGAGGTTCTATATCATCAATCCGTATATACTTCTCGTAAGGGCGGTCACTTAAAAGATACTTTACTCCAAGAAGACTGTCCGCCGCTAAAATCGGTTCGTGATAAAAGGTAGGAAAAACATCCTCACAATAGCCCATGGATTTGAGAAATCCTGCTGTATTTTCATCATATGCAGATGAATAATGCTGAATACCGGAGTAACCAAATGTCATACTTTCATTAGCGAAAAAAGAATTTCTTGAATAATTCATATCCCGGTTCATCGTCTGGTCCATACGATAAAAGGCCGTAGAATCACTCTCCCTTAAAGCTGTTATCAACCTTTTCTGTTCGACTGTATAATTGGAAAACTGAGTCTGATCATTACCATTATAATGATTTCTGGTTACCATGAAACCATTCAGCGTAATTTCTCCCATGAACGCAACAACCATAACAACAGTTGCAACTTTTCCTGGCCTCATCTTCAATATGATTACATACATACAAATAATCAACATCTGCAGCCACAATCTTCTGGAACCAAAGGTGTTTAATTGATCCAAATAAAGAAAAGCCGCTGCTAAAAGCAGTGAAATTCTGCTGTACTTTTCCTTTAATACCTCCTCGTACTGCGCAACAGCTCTAATACTCACAAAAATCAAAGCAAATATAATCACATAAGAAAAACGGTATGCATAGCTATTTTCGAACTTAAAGCCACACCAGACATGTTCCAATGGCGTAAAAAATATACAGCTGATCATCGTCAGCAAAAAAATAGCAGAGCATTTCTTCTCAATACAGTCAACTTTTCCGCTCATAAAATATGCTATTATAAGCACCAGAAGAAGCGTTCCAAAAAACAGCGTGATAGCTCTTCCCGGCGAGTCACTGCCGAGTATAAAGCCACGAAAAATATCCCAAAAGCTGCCATTCGTGTCAAACTTAAAAATCCCCGTGTCAAATGCGCTCCGGCCTTTTCCCTGCCCCAGCACAACAGGCAGAAAAAACGCACTGCTTAAAAGGACACCGAGAAATTCAATACTGCAAAATTTAATAATCTGCCGACATAATCGTCGCAGTCCTACATTACCTGACCGGTAATTCCATAGATATTGTTCAAATATAAAATAAATCACCAAAAACAGGCAATTCATATACGCTGTATACCAATTAAAAATAATTGACAATGCAACACCTATATATATGCCTGTCCCCCTGCTCTTTCCGCTTATATAGTTCCATGTTGCCAAGGCGAGCAGCGGCAGCATGTAAACGCCGTCCAGCCAATTGATATTCGGAAGCTGTACCGCAGTATACTGTGTAAACCCATAAGCCAAGGCTGCAATTAAAACAAAACTGCGTTTTAGGTCTGGCAGACGTTTTTCGATATAGAACGAAAAAAAAGCCCCGCATAGTCCTATTTTTATGGAAGTTATAACAAATACAAATTGTTGTAGGTTTTCCTGTTTAAAAAAGGGCAACAGTAAATTTAAAGGAGAGGACAAATAGTAGCCGAAAATCGCAATACAAGATCCTCCTAATGACTTGGTAAAGGAATAATCAATACTGCAGATGCCGGACATCACATTTTTCAGATATGCAAAATAGTCGATGTACTGAATCAAGCCATCCCATATCAAATTAGTCTTATATCCAAATGGAAATACTTTATTCAAAAACATCATAGACCACATGCATATTATCGACAAAACAAAGGCGCAAAATGCATTATAAAAAATCTTTTTGTAATTCATTTAGCTGGCTCTCCTATATTTCTAGGTAAACTATAATTATATTTTTTGTCCTAGTACCTTTTATCTCTAAACGCTCCTCCTATACTTGAGTTTGGATTGCGACACCATGCTCATTTTAGCACGGGATTTGTATTGATATCCTCGTCATTTCTATTCACACGATTCCCTCCAACATAACTGAGGGATTAAGATTCTTATTTATAAATCGGTAATATTATGTAATACCTATAAACAAATTCATTTTGGATTATATATTCCCAAATAATTAAGTAATAATATCTTCAATAGCTCAGCATTACCTCGAAAAAAACTAATTTTTGTTGGAACTTTTCCATTTTTCGGATACGATCTAGTAACAGGAATTTCACAAACTTCATATCCAAGTTGACTCGCCCTTACTGACAAATAGGCCAACAACTCATACGTCATAAAGATATCTCGCAAAGGTTGAACTCTATTGTCACTTAAATATTCCGCAGAATATGCGCGATATGCATTCGTTGTATCAGTAAACTTGTGGTGTGCAGTTAAGGAAATTATTGGCGCATGTAACAGCTTCACAGAAAGCAATCGAAAGAGTGGTGTATTAATTGCACAACCACCGTCTACAAATCGTGACCCTTGCACATACCCATAGCCTTGTTTTAGCTTTTCGATAAATTGGGGAATATCTTCAATACTATCTTTATTATTTCCATCAATCGTAATAATGCCTTTATATCTTCGCTGTAAAGCCCACCAAATGCCCATCCTAAGTTGAGCACCTTGCCTTCCTTTATCGTGCTTCACCAAGAGGGCATTTACTTCTAACTCTCTTAATTTTGTTTCTGCTATACAACCATCTGTTGATCCACCATCACAAATCGCAATATCCGCATAGTCTGAAATACAATATTTCATTGCCCGATGTAATTCTCGATACAGGCGATCACCTTCATTTATAACTGGAATTAAAACCACATACCCTTTGGTTTTCTCACCATACTCAAAACACTCGAATCGTGGTACCCCATTTCTTTTTTCATACAGCATTTCAAATTCTCCTTATTAGCTGTGCCCGTTAAAACGCACCTCAAATCTTTATTAGTCTAGCCGAATAAGTCTTTTACATATTTCATTGTTTTAAACAAATCATCTACTCCTATTCCATTTCCCATTTCTATAGACACAAATCCCGCATATTCATTCTTTACCAGAATGTCTCTAAGCTCCTCATGCGCTGCTCTTCGTTGTATTATCTTAAGCCCTGGTTCACTAATATGTACATGATTAATATATCCAATATTTTTCTGAACAATATCCAAACTCTCTGCATTCTCTATAACTGTACCGAAATCCAAATTGACTTTACAACCATTACTTCCTACAGCTTTTGCTATTCTAAAAGCCTCCTCAGTTTTATTCATAAAATTAGTATTATAAATAGCAGGATTAGCTTCTAATGCGATAATCACATGATGTTTCGCTGCATATTCACCCACTTCTCGAAAAAAGTCTATTGCTATTGACTCCTGGCCATTAAGTGGAATTACCCGATTTCTAGGGCACCCAAAAACTATATTTGAGCAACCTATTGTCTCTGCAAACTCAATTGCACTTTTGGTATACCTTATCAATACCTCTCGTTCTTCTTTACTCCCCCAGATTTTTTCATTTCTTCCGAACCAAATGGATTGCATTGAAACTATTGCTAAACCATATTTATCCTTCAAAAAATCACGATACAGTTGTGCCTCCCGTAGATGACTATATGGTTTTTCTTTCCATAGACGCGTTGGCGCTATCTCGATTCCAGAGAACCCCAACTCTCGTAATATATAGTAGACTCTTTCAGCATTGTTCTCTGCCCACGCGATATTTGAAACTGATAGTCTCATTACATTTGCTCCTTTATAAAACTTTTTATATCATTTAGTATATATTGTTTATTATACACATATCCGTCTCGCCCACCATATATGGAAGCATACATAGTTTTAAAATTATAGTCTGGAATTACTTGATTAAGATGATTTTCAAATGTAGCTCCTGTCAAATATCTATATAACTCGCTAATAACCACAGGCTCCGTTGCTAAATTTATTACCTTTATATCATTTTTCAACGCAATAATAATATCGTGCCATAATCGAGATAATGGATAAAATTGAAAGCAGCCACGACTATCTGTAAAATTAAGTGCCGAGAATCCTGAATTTTCAAAAAAAGTCTTTAATTGTTTCCTATCATTATCAGTAGATATTATACATTTATAAAATCCATTATCCTTCAATTTATAATATTTTTTTAATAATCCTTCAGGATCCCATAATTCAGAGATTTTTTCATATGTTAATAGTGACGGAATTATATGAATAAAATCATATATAAAATTCTTTTTTATGTTTTTACCATACAATGCAGGTAATCGGATAATTAATGCACTGGGAAATTCTTCTCTCACACTTTTTTCCAAAAAATATCGATTTGCTCCATATGGCTGAAGTCCTTCTGTCTCAATTTTTGTACTTTCATCTGCTCCAATTGTCTTTTGGTAGACATCAATTGTCGAAATTAATACTACCATTTTGGGATTAATCTTTTTTATGTTTTCCGCAGCTTCTCGGATCAGTAACATATCTTGTTCTGGTTCCCTATTTGCAATAAATTTCTCAGCACGCACGCCTGCATAAACCAGAAGATCCGGGGTCGTTCCGAAAGCCTGCGCAATATTTTTAGTATTAAATTTCAATGTGAATTCAAATTGCTCAGCAAGATTTGAGCCAACAAATCCTGTGTATCCCACCAATGCACTTTTCATATATCTAAACCCTCGACTAATTATTTAATTTTTCAATAGACTCAATTACATACTTTTGCCGTGTAAAAGACAATTTCAGAATAATAGACAAGTACTTAATAATAACTGTTAATACACCAAAAAGGCCAAAAAAGGCAAATGCCAAAAAAAGCATTGTTGTCGTCCAACCTTCTACGGGCATACCAGTTATATAAATGTAAATTGTATAAATTGCTATCAGTATAGCTATTAACATTAAAGCGCAGGTGAATCCTACAGAACATTTATATGCTATATCCGAATATAAAATCAGAGTATCGATTGCTAAATTAGGTTGCCCTTTGTTAATATCTTTTCTGTTATGGTAAGATGTTGTTTTATTTTCGTAAGTAAGGGTTGCAACCTTTAACCCACAGTTTGCATATACTGCCTTTCTATACGGTATTGTCTTACTCATAGAATGAACCCTATTGATTGCGCGCCTAGACAAAAGACGAAATGATTCCGTCTTTAGTGGAGATTGTGTATTAGACACTTTATTATAAATAGAATAAAAAAAGTTAGACATAAATTTTTTGCCATATAACGGTGCTACCGATACAATATCATACCCCGTTAAGGATTGAGCATATATATCAAATATCATATTTTCTGGATAATCCATTTTTATCGTATCGAATTCATACACGAAATCACCAATAGCTATATCGACCCCAGCATTCATTGATAACTCAAGGCCTTGATAAAAACTCATATTTAACACACTAATAACACCCCCTTCAGTATGACAAGCGAGTTCTTTTATTTTTCTTACACTGTCATCGAACGAAGCATCATTTACACAGATTATTTCATAAAATTCAAAATGCTCTCTCAAAATGCCCAACAGTTTCTGAAGAAATTCACCTATCACATTCTCCTGATTATGTACATATACTACAGCTGAAATAAAATTTTTTTGTTTATTTTCTACCATTATTTAACACCTCATCTAAATCATATACTGTATTGATTTTCCCTGATAACACACTAATATATGTCGGATTCTCTGAAAATTTTCGAATAACCGTTGGCCTAGAATCATCTATCTCAGACGCCTGCAAAATAGGTTTCATTGAAAATAATGAATGACTGTATGTAAAGCCATATTCAGATTTCATATATTTTTTTGCTAGATTAGACATATATGGCCACGCTGATTTAGGTTTTAATCTACAATTATTGCAATTTCCCAATTGGTTTGGTGAGCAAAAACATTCACTAAATTCTTGACATTTAAATGTCGGAAGCATATTATAGCTTGTTACATGTGGTGTAAATGTAACAGATGTCAAAGAATGATATTCCGTTTTTCCAAAGGGCATAATAGAAAAAAACGGACCATCCATCACTGTAATTCCTATATTCTTTAGTTTATCATTCACATTACACAAAATAATTTCGCAAAGATCATACTTAATTTTAAACGTATCATAACCTAGCATTTTTGTAATTTGGTTTGTTGATGCATATGTAGCATTTAACAAAAAATCTGTCTCGTAAATATTTCCATTTTCCATAACTATATGAAAATCAGTTTCAGTTTTTTTAATCTCTTTGATTTTCGCCTCATATTTAATTTCAACATTCGACAATTTACTAATCTCTTCGATAAAGAAATCACGCAGCAGCAATGCATCATAGGTATATTCTTCTGTCAAAAATGCTCCGTCGCACATACCATTATTAAAAAACTTATCTGGATTAATATCATCACATCTTACATTTGCTGCTTGACAAAATTTTCTAAACTGGGATGCATTCGTCCAAGAAAAATTAGCCGACGTTGCATATACTTGGTCAAACTTTGTCAATATACAAAATGAAAAGTCCTCCACAAAGCGCTCAAAATAATGTGATGACTTAATCGCCGTAGAAAATGATCTTGGATAATGATATCCCATATGTACACGAGCCTGATTAACATATGTTGCTCTGCTAAACGGTCCACTTTCATACTCTAATACCACTACTTTTTCATTTTTGTTTTTACTTCCTAAATAGCGTGCTGCATATAAACCATATAGTCCCGCCCCTACAATAACACTGTCAACTACCATATTCTCTTCCCTCTTATATATAAAATCATTTATTAAAAGAATCTTTGTATTCTTCGTTCTTCTCTTGAATTACTAGATCTTTTGCTTTTTCTTTTATTACTGTATAACATTTATAAATTGCAATTGGCATAAAACAGCCACCTACAGTTCTTGACAAATAGAATAGTATGACTCCATAAGAATACGTCATTTGCCTATATTTATCAGCAATATTGATCCATAAAAAATTCAAAGGATCATGCAATAGATAAATATAAAAATTATATCTTAGCAAAACCTTAAATAACCGATTATTTGTCACATATCTATATTGGCTTAGTCCTCTTGCAAATAAGTAAATTGCAAGGCTCCCTATAACTGCCGCTATAAATGGATCTAAAAAAGAAAACTTAAAATTCAAAAAAGAAAGTGTTAAAAATCCCCCCCCCCCCAGTATATATACTAATGCATTATATCTAATATCTTTTTTACACTGATCAAAATAATACCCTAATGCAAAATATTTAATATTTAGTAACGCTCGAACATATAAATATTTATCAACAAAATATACCTTATTACACAATACTTGGACAATGTGACTTAATAGAAAGCAGGATATAAGACATAAAAACTTGCTACGGAGCCCTATTGTTGCCTCAATACAGTAAAAGAAAACAAAAGTCCAAAATATAGTTAACAAAAACCATAGATGCCCATATCCATTTTCCCCCGCTAATAAACTTTTAATGCATGTAAGTATTGATACATCATCGTAATATCCCACGCCCCATTTTAATGGCAACATAAACAGCAACGCACTTACAAATAGAGGTACCAATAACTTTTTAGCTTTGTTGCTTGCTAGTATATCTAAAGAATTGTTATAATGCGCCTTCCCTCCAATAACACTATAACATGCACCAGATAGCATGAAGAAAAGGGGCATGTGAAATGAATACACCCATGATGAAAAAAATTGAAGCAATTTAATTGGAGACGATTCTATCCAAACACTATAGTCACTGTAAGATAGCCTTATTAGTCCAAGTCCATCTCCCATTTCCAAATATGTAGAGTGCCCAATAACAACCAGTATAGTTGCAATTACTCTAATAACATCATATTCCGTAGCACGTCTATTCATTGCTATCTCCCTTATTTATTATATGGCATCATAGAATCCCTTACTCCAAATGTAAATAGAAGCTCAATGTCAAAATACCGTTACGTTGTGAAATAAACTACTAGCATATACCTTAAAACAAAACGATCATAGTTCTTATCAAAATATATCGAGTACCCAGTACCTCATACGACTAGTTTTTTAGCATACACAGATACATTCATGTTCGATAATTTAATTCTTTATAGTCCAAACCTGCCCCCACTATTATGCAATCCAAATTCGACAAGGCTTTTGCAAATGCCTTGCGAACGGATAATAAGCTTGCAGGTGTCAAGGCTTAGCTTTTCCACCCTTAGTTACAGAGTATCGGATAATACTTCAGTACTTCCTCCATTTTTTCACAGACTCAGCATCTGCCCATAGGTGACACCGTTCTTTTACTAGTCACTGTTTGACTTCATTTTTGTAACCTCACAAATAGTAGTGTCTGTAATGCAATTCAGCGCTTCCACATCACCCGTCCACAACAAAGCGTTTGGCACGCCTGCGATTGTGGCGTGATATATTTGTATTCTCCTATACTATTTCAACATAATATGCCACATTTTTCTATATTTTCATAGTTTATATCCTAAGCGGATACAATACTAGGTTATAAATTAATATCATCTAATACTTTGAAACGTTCTATACCACTTTCTTCTATGATACCCTCATAATATATTAAATGATCATTTCCAAAATCAAGTACATTAACCACTTGAATACTTTTTCCAGGTGCATATTCTAAATGATAACCAATTAGGCGTTTAAATACTCTACTATCCGCCTGTACAAGTATACATTTCTCATTTCTACTAATCCCCCTATCCCAGTTCTGATCTGTAACATTGGCTATATTGATCACATTTGGTACTGACAAATTTAAATTTATACTCCAAATTTTTTCTCCAGTTTTCTTAATTTGTCCAATCAATACTGTTCTATAACCTGGCGGTAGCTCAATTCTACATATTTTCTCATTCTTCCAAAAATAGGTTGCCACTTCATATTTAGAAAAATCAAATTGATCACTCCTTATTTGCACATCATCTTTACCATAAACGCTCAAAAGGACTTCATCATTTGTTGCGCCCTCTTCTGCTATAAAAAATAATGTATTGTTATCCCCTAAAAAAAGCTTAACTTTTCCCTCTTTGTATAGCCAATCCTGATTCTCACTGTATATTTGTAAAAGATTATTTCCAGTAAAACAAATATCATTATAAGCAAAGCAGCCAATCACAAGAAATATTATTAAAACATATATTTTAAAAGAATCTTTTAATTTTTGAATATTTTCTTGTATAATCCAAAAAGCTACGGTAAATAAAAGCGCCCCCCCTAACACTAAAAACGGCAATGACCATAGTATGTAGCAAATATGGGTATGAACATAAGCATGACCTGATGCTAAAACAAACCAAGAAAGCGGTCCTGTGATTGATATTATAAGTAATGCACATAAAGCTAACAATTTATTTCTATTCGTTTCGATCTTCAAGCAAAAATCTTTAGAAACCAGGCAGCAAACCATACCTAGGAGGCAAAGAATAAGCAAAATGCTCATCCGCATTCCAAAAATAAGAGGGGTACCTTCATCTAAATATTTTACTATAACTTCAATTTTAGAAGCCATTAAAGATTCACGTACTATTCCTGAATAGTTATTAATATCTGCTAGTCCACTTATCCTATAAGTCACATGGCCCCCCCATATTTTCAATGCCTGCATTAGTGAACTATTTGTGTAATACTTAACTTGAAAAACACATAGGATTATTGCAAGAAAAAAAGCTGTCATTGCTGCCATACCATTCCCTGCAAAACGTTTTAAAAATTTACTTACGCTCCATTTACTTTTTATTGCATAATAAAACAAAGGTAATTCTAAATTAATCATTGCCAGTGAAATAAACTCAAAGCCGCAAGCGGCTTTCATGAAAATTGTAACAAAACTAAACACATATAATAGTTTAGTATTAATCACTCCCTTCTTCTCTTCCACTACCAGTAAAGTTAGCGTTACAACTAAAGGCAATACCAACGTAAATATCACCCAATACATGTTCCTGGCTGCTACAGTCAGCCATTGGTTAAAAAACAATATACCGTATGCCGCTATAGAACTAACTATCCCAAACTCATTATATAACCACCACAGGATTATGAACATACATAACACAAATGCGCCTGACGTTAGCCAATAATAAATTGAAGGGCTAATATTACCATTGAATAAGCGATAAAAGACCCCATACACAAATCCCTGAAGACCGCTTTGCCCTGTATATGCAGCGTGATTAATATTATATGTTCCCGGATCAGGACTCCATTCTCCAAGTAATCCATAATTAAATTTAAACCCCAATTTCAAATCATCATAAATTCTTTGCCAGACGCACCATTCTGAATCCTCCTGCCATGTAGTAAACCAATTTTGATTAACTATCCCAAACTTATTTGTAGCGTAGCTACAAGTGAGTAATATAAAACCACCTAAAACCAATATAATAAATAGTACTCTAGCAAAAGTATCTTTCTTTTTCATAAATATATATTCCCTGCTTTTCTACACTTTTCACTTAACGAGAAGTATTTCTACTAATATAGTAATTCCGACTAAGCGTATTGGATATTTTCATGTTTAGCTGTTACTTGATACATTGTTTTTCTGCTCTTTTGGCCATTTTACCACTTTTATATTCAAGTTGTAGTCCTCACATCCATATACCAAAGAATTTACTAAACGTTCTTTCATCAATATATTCATGGTTTCAAATATAATGATTTCATCCTCATACATGTTATATTTCTCTTCATATCTGCAAGAAAATCGAATGCGTAAGTAGAATTTCCTTGCAGATATTTTGGGACCGAATACTAAAACATCATCAAAATAAAGTAGACCAGAGCGGCCCAGATAGCACCATTAATTTTACGAATACACCTATAGGTTAAATTATAATTACCCATTTTCTTTGAGGCAATTATCCATTTTTTATGTGATTATAAAATTCGTTCATATTACTGAGTAAAAGTTGTAGATAATTCCATTCCTCATTTGTCCAGCCCTCTTTCCGAAGGAGCTGCTTTTCCCTTGCACTTGTAAATTCTTCAAACATCTTGGCCACAAATGCAAATTTGTACTTATTAGCTACCCGCCTATAATTCCATATATATATACGGAACTTTGTAATTAAGAATGGTGTCATCAACTTTAAATCCGAATTCATCTCTAAAAAGCGCTCAATTTCTTCATATTCATCACATACGCAAAACACTTTATCGGGAGACAATGATGAAGATTCTGTATTATTCATCCTATAATAAACATATGCTTCTTTTACAAAATAAACACGTTTTGCCTTCGCCCATACCTTAAATGCAAATGATGTATCCTGAAATGATGCCCCAGGCGTCTCAACAAATTTAATGTTATTATCAAGAAGAAACTGTCTTTTATAAATAGCGCTCCAAATACTTGATTGAACATAAAAAATATCTTGTTGTCTTACCGGATTTACAACCTTATAATAATCACACTCTTTAAGTATTTCTAAGAACTCCTCCGGCACTTCCCAGTTGCGCTGATATGCAACAAAATTCGCCTTAACCACCTCAACATCATTGCTTTTTGCTTCATTATATAAATTCTCTAACATACAGGTTTTGGCAAAATCGTCGCTTTCAAGAATTGCTATAAATTCGCCTTTTGCTCTCTCAATTCCAATATTCATTGAATGCCCATAGCCTGTATTCTTTTTGCTTATTACAGTTATTCGATTATCCTTATTTTTATACCATTGCAACATTTCTTCAGTTCGATCAGTAGAGCCATCATTGACGCATATTATTTCTATTTCGTTTAGCGTCTGGTTAATTAGACTCTGAATACACTGATCCAAATATTTCTCTGCATTATATGCCGGAACAATTACCGATACTTTAGGCGGAACATAGTTCATTAATTCTTTCAAAAATGCAACATGCCTGTCCATATTACTTTTTTCTTCAATAATTTGATGGCTTCGTTTACCATATAATGGTATAAGTTCTCTATTTTTATCTAAAAACGCGATGCGTTCTGCCATTGTTTTTATATCTTCTAACTCCACATAATAGCCATTGTAATCTTGTTTTATATTTTCTTTTACACCGGATACCTTTGTCACAATGGGCACCACTCCATTTGCCATTGCCTCCATCATCGAGAGACTATTACCTTCATAATCCGAAAAATTAATAAATATGTCTTTATTTTTCCAGTACTCCAACATTTCCTCATGATTTAAAAGTCCTAAGAAGTTAATCTTATTATGCCAGCCATTTCTGACTATATTAGCTTGCAAATCTTCTTTTAGGGGTCCGCTTCCTGCTATATCTAATACATATTTTACTTCGTTTTTTTCGAGCTCTTCAATTAACGGAATCAAAAGCTCCGTTCTTTTTTGCGTTGTTATCAATCTTCCGGCATAAGCAATTCGAATAGGCTCCTCATCTTCACAATACGTCCGTTCCAAATGTTCCGGGCAAACAACTGGGCAAGTCATGTGTAGAACCTTTTCTTTTGCTACTCCCCGCTCAATCAATGCCTCCTGAATATCAACACTCACTCCGATTAATAAATCTACGCACGACTCTGCTCCCACATATTCTTGATAAATTTCTTCTTGTCCACCATGTATAACTGAAACAATCCTTATATCTTTAGGATACATTAGCTTGACAATATATCCTGCCATCATTACATCATCAACATGACATGTTACAAGATTACATGGTAAATGTTCTATAAGCGCTTTGGCTAATTCAATTAAAGTGGCCTTTTTAAAAGAATATTGTTGTAATATCGGCACATATTCAACTCTGTCCTTCAAAAGCCCGGGCGCACTTTCGTTTTCATCACCCCCGCTTAACAACGCAACATCTATATTCTCCTTAATAAGTTGTTCTCCCACAGCAAATGTCCAATTTTCAATCCCTCCTAGCCCAAGACCATTTTGGCAGTCAAAGATCACCCCCCATGCTTTGTTACGTTTAGTAACTACACCTAAAATATCTCTATAACTATCTATACTTTCTTTTAATATCATCGGCACAATGTTTGAATAACTTACAATAAACTTTTCCGAAATTCCCGCCTCCGATAGTTGCTGTTTAATCTCTTCTTCATGTTTGTTAGTTAACAGCACTCGTAGACTTCTTTTATCCCTCAATTGCTCAAGCGTAATAACACGAATTCCCTGAAAGTATGTGCCAGCTTTTTCTGGATTATTATCAATAAAATAGCTAGGCAAAATATCATTTTCTTCTAAAAATCTATAAGTTTTTTCCCCCCGAATTCCAGCTCCAAACAAAATTAGTGTTAAACCGTTTATTTCCGCAATCAATTCAGCTTCCGTCAATATACGTTCTTTTGCAATTCCCATATTCAGAAGCTGATTTCTTATATCTTTTTCATATATACTTGCAATACAAATTCTTAGATGTCTCTTTTTTAATAAGATTGATGGATCCAATATTACCGTATCATTTTTGTTTTTATTCCATTTATCTGGATTATTATCAACAAAAAAATTAACATTACGATCATGAGCCTGTAAAAATTTAATCATTCTATTTCCATGAGCTCCCGCTCCAAATAGAACAATATCCTCAGAATCAGCCATACATACAGCCTCTGATTCACACAATATCTTTGACTCATCAATTCCCATTGCTTTTAACTGTAACTTAATTTGACCGAAATATGTACTTGCAATACATACCTTCATATCTGTATTCGCAACTTGATTATACATTTCTACTGGATTCAAAATCGGTATACCGCAAAACTTCTCTCCCCACTTATTCGCATTATTATCAGCAAAATACACGGGAAGTATACCTCGAACATATAATTTATCATATAATCTCTTAGCATATTTTCCTGTTCCAAAAATTATAATCTTCTCCATACATATCCCTTCTTTACATTTCAAATTAATTATATATTCTATTTAATATCTCTTCAGAAGCCCATAAAAACGCTCTGTCATTCATATAACTCAACGATGTACCAAAATAAAAATATCGATCTTTATACTGATATCGTTCCGGCACCTCTATCACTTCTGCTTCCGGGTAATTCTCTACGAAAAAATCATAATATTTCTTGAGATTTAAATTGACTTCATGTATTTCTTGAGTGTCAATTTGCTCACTTGTATCACAAGGAACCACCCGTTCCGACATGAAGGTCTTAATCAAGATAACCCTCGCACCAAATTTTTCTCTCAGTATATTCATGAAATTCAAGCAATATTTTTTCCATATTTCAAAATGTTCCACTGACATAAACTCGATAACTGGCCTTGTCTCACATAAAAAATCACTATTTTCTAATACCTCACTACTAGTTTCATAGGAGCAACCTATCCTTAAGAGATTGTATCGTTCCTCTAGGAAATCTATTACCAAATAATCTCGTTCAGAGCTATTAATATAACGAAATTCTCGATACAAGGAACGTTGTAAAAGGGTATTACTAATGCCTTCTTTGTTTCTTGCAATAATATTACTATAATCGGACATCAATGAAACAATGCTCGTTTGTCCAAAAAATGTGTGCTCAATATCTTCTACCAAATTTGATTCTAATTTCAAATTAGATATGGTCTCTCTAATATTCAGACTCCCCCACATCCAATACTTTCTATCCCAACCCTCAAAATTGCAATCTAAGAA
>PVMN01003058.1_pt1 | contig 14842 bp, 12 predicted proteins | sample 1853401 | NCBI WGS metagenome assembly PVMN01 (sample SAMN08533510, study PRJNA380276) | Human gut metagenome, whole genome shotgun sequencing project.
GGAGCTATGCTTCGTAATCAGATGCTCGGTAATTCAATTACCGATGTAGTTCACTCTCAACGTAAGCACGCTGACAAAAGATCCGGATGTATACATAAAAAAACTTTCCTATCGTACAAAACTGCAAAAAGGAATGGCATACCATGCAGAGACAGCACATTTAAATCGAAACAGATATAACGATTCAGGGTTGTTTTTTGGATACATAGAAGGAAATCTGGGAAGTCAGGCGCATGCCACAATGACAATCGAATCTGTAGATACGACTCGTTCTCTTAATACGTCTTCATTAGTTAATAAGATCAGCTCAGTGGAAACCAGTACGGTTGCAGATGAAGATTTTATAGGCTTTGGTTTGAGACCCATGAGCACAGATGGGCAGACAACACGGCAGATTTCTGCGGGAGACAGTGTAACAGTGACTTTTGGTGCAATTGTAAGTTCTGAAGAGTATTATTTTAATGGATCAAATTATGTAAATGGATACCATGTTTTCCGGGATGGAAAATTTTATATCTGCCTGCCGGATAAAGTCAGCATTCCAGGAAAAGAACAGGTTTCTATTTCCGTGTATAATAATACTACAGGAGAAAAAAAGGCTGATATACCAGTTACAAGTGTTCAAAGACTGGATGATACGTCCTGTGAGGTAAATGGAGTTACAGCTTACTGGTGGTGCATGGAAGCAAAGAATATCGATGCCAGTACCAGCAACAATGGCTCTCGGAATATAGCTGATTCACCGAGAGTAACGGTACAGCTGGCTACGGATGCCCATATGCAGAGCGTAAACTGGGATTTTCGAAATGGTGCAATAATACAGGTAGATGGGCAGGCAATCAGCTGGGGAGCGGCTAATTCTTATGGCACGAATTGCAATATTACGTCTGCATTAAGAAAAAGCAGTAGCAGTGCTCAGATACAAAAACTGGCGGAGTATTTTGAAAAAAATAGTCTGAAAACCAATCTGGGAATGGAAATTTACAATTCCACCAGCGGAGTGGTTAAGCTGAACATTGTGCGGGCAGAGGCCAAGCTTGAAGTGGAAACTTCTCTTCACAAAGAAAATGAAACAGATAATGTATCATCCATTACGCTGGGATCTGCAGATGACAGGCTGGAATATGATGTGACGATTTCCAGTAATGACGGCGGAGCAGCGTCGGATTTTTCCTATTACATTCCTATTGCTTCCACGGATTCTAAACTGGATCCTCAGGCGCTTGCGGTGGAAAAAGAGTTTAATTTGAAACTTCTAAATGCAGTGGAGGTTAAAAAGATCCGTCAGGGAACGACAAACACAGATATTCCATTTAAGGTGTATTATACAAAAGCTGGGAACCTGGATTCCGAGACTATACGAGGTGATGCAGTCACCTGGTATACAGATGATCAGTTATCAGATCACAGCGGGATTACAGCTGTAAAAATTGTTACGACAGAAAATGCCCAGGTTGATACCGGTGACGCCTATCGTTTTAGAATCGCAGTGGGCTATGATAATGCAGCCAATGCAGGAAAGCGTGACAGCTGGCGCTCTTTTGGAAGATATACTTATGTACGCAACGGTTCTACGACAACCAATTCCTATCCCAATGAAGGGGTAAGTGTTATTGTATCTTACACAGAAGATAAAACAACAGACCAGGGCGCAAGGATCCATGTGGTTTTAGATACAGCAGCTGCAGCAAACAGAGTCGAAAAGCAGCAGGATCTTTTCTGGACTCCGTTAAAGAGCCAGGTTTTAAAGATAAAGAAGGCAGTTGTTTCATCAGGTACATCTCTGGTTACTGCAGATCCGTCCGTTGTGTTTACTTACGCTGTAAATGATTCAGAAGGAAATGACAGTTTTAGCGAACACCGTTCATTGGCTCTGGTACTAACAGCTAAGGGGGCGGATGAACTTCCAAAAGACGCATCCCTGAACATAGAAGAAGGAGAAACAAGAGATTCCTTTAACCAGATAAAAAAGGTGTTTTTGTTATCCCGTTGGGAACGATCCAGAGTGGAAATAAGACGATTATTATGAGATCTGATCTGTTACCGGAAGAAGAAAAGGATTATTCTTTTACTGCACAGCTGTATCTGTCAGATTCCTCTGAATCTGCTTCTCCATTGAATGGAAGAAAAGCAGGATCTTCAGTGGATGTTGTATTTAAGAAGGCAGATGCAAAGCGTCCGGCCTTAAAGATCAGCGGAATGCGTGTGGCGGATCTTGCAGACTGGGCGGAAGGTTGTCCTGTTAATATCCAGGTGCAGAATATTCCAGAACAGGGAATCATGACAGTTACACCTTATTACGGTCTTGCAGGCAGTGATAAAGCCACAGCGCTCCTTTCCTCTGTATCAGGAGTATTTACCATTGGAAATGGTACAGGTACTTACGACAGCTCAAAAACGCCAACGGGACAGCTGATCTTAAGCAGTTCGGCGCAAAAAGGTACGTATCGTCTGTTATTTGAAATAAAAGACGCCTCTCAGACAACGGTTCTGACGGTTCCTTATTATGTGATCGTAAGATAGATCCAGACTATCAGAAGATGCAAAGCTGAATTGCAACAATAAAAGAGAATGGGAAAAAGGCCGCAGGCAAAAGATTGTTCTGCGGCCTTTTTGCCAGAAATAACCCAATTTAGCCAGAATTTTTCAAGAAAAAAGTAAGGAAGTAACAGTAGATGTATGTTATAATTTCTGTATACGAAAAACAAATGGCTGTGAAGTGCCGAACCAAAGAGGAGGACAAGTAAATGCCCGATATCAATATTCTGGTAGTAGATGATGAAAAAGAGATCGCAGACCTGATCGAGATCTATCTGGTCAGCGATGGATATAAAGTATTTAAAGCAGAAAATGCAGAGGTGGGACTTAGCATCCTGGACAAGCAGGATATCCATCTGGTGCTGTTAGACATTATGATGCCTGGTATGAACGGACTGGAGATGTGCAGAAAGATCCGTGAGACCAATAACATCCCCATTATCATGTTAAGTGCCAAGTCCACAGACTTAGACAAGATCTTAGGTCTTGGAACCGGTGCAGATGACTATGTGGTAAAACCATTTAACCCGCTGGAGCTGACGGCCAGAGTCAAATCCCAGCTGCGCCGCTACACCCAGTTAAATCCAAACAGCGGTGCAAGAGAGCCTGTTAATAATGAGATCACCATTAAAGGAATGAGCATTAACCGTGATAACCACAAAGTGGTGGTAGATGGGGAAGAAATCAAATTAACGCCGATTGAATTTGATATCCTTTATTTGTTAGCTTCCAATCCTGGAAAGGTTTTCAGTACTGATGAGATCTTTGAGAAAGTCTGGAATGAGAAGGTTTACGAAGCAAATAATACAGTTATGGTACATATCCGTCGTTTAAGAGGAAAAATGAAAGAAGATACCAGGCAGAACAAGATCATCACAACTGTGTGGGGAGTAGGTTACAAGATTGAAAAATGATGTAAGCAGGCGCTACCGCACCCGTGTGATCACAAATATCATATACAGTGCTATCATTACCTGCCTGGTAGAGGTGTTCCTTGTTACGAACCTGTCAATGGTGGCACGGTATATGGGAAACAGGGGAAAAATGCTTGTAATGGTCCAGGCCATTGAAAAGCAGCACACGGCAGTTGTCCTGTTGTATCTCATACTGGGGATCCTGCTTTTTTCTGTTACTTTTATGATACTCCAGGAACCTTATATCCGTTATATCAGCAAGATCTCTGAGGCAGTGAAAAATATTTCAGAAGGTGACCTGAATACAGCGATCGACGTGATCGGTGATGATGAATTTTCCGGTATGGCGGCAAATTTAAACCGTATGGCAGCAGATATCAAACAGCTGATGGAAAAAGAACGTGAATCTGAGCGGACGAAAAATGAACTGATCACCAATGTGGCTCATGATCTGAGAACGCCTCTGACTTCCATTATCGGATATCTGGAGCTTCTGACGAATAATCAGCAGATACCGGCAGATATGCAGCATAAATACATAGAGATCGCATATGGAAAGTCAAGAAGGCTGCAAAAGCTGATCGAGGATCTGTTTGGTTTTACCAAGTTAAACTACGGCAAGATCGCCATGCATGTGGGCCAGATCGATATTGTAAAGCTGTTGGGACAGCTTGTAGAGGAAGCCTATCCCAACTTTGTGGAAAAAGGACTGTCATATGATCTGCAGAGCAATGTGCCGGCCAAGATCATTAACGCAGACGGAAACCTTCTTGCGCGCCTGTTTGATAACCTGATTGGAAATGCCATTAAATACGGCGCAGATGGAAAACGGGTTTTAGTTAAGATACACGCAGAAAGCGAAACAGTAACGGTTTCTGTCACCAATTACGGCTATGTGATACCTGAAGATGAACTTCCGCTTATTTTCAATAAATTTTACCGTGTGGAACACTCACGTTCCAGCAGTACCGGAGGTACCGGTTTAGGTCTTGCCATTGCCAAGGAGATCGTGGATATGCACGGAGGTACGATCAGTGTAGCCAGTGACCTTAACGGAACCGTATTTACGGTGAAACTTCAGGTTCATTTTGATGTGGATAAGGAAAATTTCGGACATAAAAATGAGGATTAGACCATGGATACAGGTAAAAACAGAATTGTTGGAAAAAATACAAAAAGGGCGCTGAAAAGCACCCTTTTTGCCGTCCTGCTGTCAGTGTTCCTAAGTTTTGAAGGACTGGCAGCCATGACAGCGGATGGACCAGGGGCGGCGTATGAGTCTGTGAAAGAAAACACGGAGGATACAGCTTCCACAGAAGATGCACAGTTTGCAAAAGAACTGATAACAGAAGGACCGATATCAATGGATGTGGTCTATGGATATGACAATGTGGCGAAAAGCGGACGTTTTCTGCCTCTTGATATCCAGTTGGATAATGATCAGGAAACAGATTTTAACGGGGTACTTACTGTCACTTCCAGAGAACCGGATTATGATGGCTACAGCAACAGCTCCCAGGTAAAATACGATGCATACCGATATGAATTTCCTGTGACTATAGAAGCAAATGGAATTCTGGAGAAAAAATTAAATATTTCTCTCAGCAGTCGTTCCGATGTGATGTACATCAGCCTTTATGATGAAAATGAAAAACAGGTTTTAAATAAGCGGCTGAAAATGGATCTGAACACCCAGATCGCCCAGCTGTTTATTGGTGTGTTAAGTGATGCACCCCAAAAGCTTTCCTATCTGGACCAGGTAGGTGTGAATTACAGTATGCTGCGCACCAGGACCATTGATCTGACGGTGTATGACCTTCCGGATACGGAGCTGGGATTAGACCAGCTGGATGTACTTCTGATCACAGATTTTAATACTCAGGCGCTGACCCAGGAGCAGACAGATGCTATTTTAGAGTGGGTACACAGAGGCGGTATCCTTCTTTTGGGAACAGGTGACAGAGGAGAAGAAACGTTATCTGCTTTCAGCAAACAGCTGTTGGAATATCCAGTTCAGCCGGCCTCTTTGTATCATCTTCATATGGGAGCAGACCGGGGAATCAAAGACCGGGTGGATGATGAACTTATATTGAATTGTACGGAAGTGGATCTGAAAGGCGGTACAGATCTGCTTACCAGTGATTCTTTTACAGTCCTTTCAAGTACCACCATGGGAAATGGAATGGCAGCAGCAGCTATTTTTGACTTTACAGATCTGGAGGAATATTGTTCCAAAGACAGTTCTTATATAGACCATTTCCTTACAGCTCTTTTAGGAGAAGACCGGATCAACAACTTAAACAGTAATGCTGGCGGCGGTAATTATAATCAGTTCTGGTCTGTTCAGAGTCTTGTAAATACAGGAAATATCCGAAAGCTTCCTAAAATCGGCTTTTATGTGGTACTGGCAGTAGCTTATGTGGCTTTAGCAGGTCCGGGTCTTTATTTTTTCTTAAAGCAGAGAAAGCTGCGGGAATATTATCAGCCGTCAGTGGCTCTGCTTGCTGTCTGCACTACGGGAATGGTGATCTTAATGGGTTCCGGAACCCGTTTCTCCGGTCCGTTCTTCACTTATGCGACCATTGAAAGTACCGGCGATACTGATAAGACGGAGACAACATTTATCAATATGCGGGCACCTTATAATAAGACATATTCCGTAGGATTAAATCCCCGGTACCGGCTGTATCCGGTTACAGGAAGTCCCTATTATGATCAGACACCAACAGGAGAATTTACAGATACAGACAAAGCAGATGTTATCATACGGTATGGGGAGGATGCAACCTGGATCCAGGCAGTAGATACAGGGGCGTTTAATTCTAAAATTTTCCAGATGGAAACGCATACAGATAATGAGACTGGAGAAGGATTTTCCGGAGAGCTTCGGGCCTTTAACGGAGAACTTTCCGGTACTCTTACTAATAATTATCCTTATGCAGTGGAGAATGCGGCAGTGCTCCTTTATAATCAGCTGCTGATCATTGGAAATATGGAGCCGGGAGAGACGATTTCTTTAGATAATCAGCCCATAACGTTTTGCGCTACCAATTTCAGCTATGCGCTGGCATCTCAGATCACCGGAGTTTCTCTGTATGATATGAGCGGAGATATGGAAGATGCCTCCTATGTACAGGCTTTAGAACGGGCAAATCTTCTTTCGTTTTATATTGAAAATTATATTTCCGGTTATCATTCCCAGGCGTGTGTGGTTGCTTTTGGAGATGGAGAAGAAAATCTGGATTTTATGCAGCAGGCAGATTATGAAGCTTATGGCTGCACTCTTTTAACGGCGCAGTTGGAAGTAAATTATGAAAAAGGCGGAAAAACCTATCGCTCTGCCATGCAGAAGCAGCCAAATGTGCTTTCTGGTGAGTATGACGCAGCCCGTAATACTATGTATGGAATGTCTCCTGTGATCTTAGAGTATTATCTGGGAAATGAAACAGAAGTGGACTCCGTGGATTTCCACCCGCTGACGGCAGATGTCTCTGACAGCCTGAAGTATTATTACACAGTCCCATTTTCCGGCAGCATGTATTTTTATAATTATAATACAGGGGATTATGATCTTATAAGATCAGATCAGACGCATTTTACACAGGAAGAACTGGAGAAATATTTATCTCCCGGAAATACAATTACTGTCCGTTATGTATATGACACAACAGGAGAGTACACCTGGAACATTATGCTCCCGGTGGTAACTGTCACAGGAAGGAGCAAATGATGCTTAAGATAGAAAATCTCCATAAAATATATGGTAAATATCATGCTTTAAGCGGCCTGAACATGACGGTAAAAGAAGGGGCTCTTTACGGTTTTGTGGGGCCCAACGGAGCAGGAAAGACAACAGCTATTAAGATCATGACAGGACTTTTGGAAGCAGAAGAGGGAAGTGTGATCATTAACGGGGAAGATGCATTAGTTGATCCGGATAAGCTGCGTTCCTGCATCGGCTATGTACCGGATTTCTTTGGTGTATACGACAATCTGACTGTGGGGGAGTATATGAGCTTTTTTGCTTCCTGTTATCATATGAACGGACTGGTGGCAAGAAAGCGCTATATGGCTTTATTAGACCAGGTAGGACTGGAGGATAAGCTTGATTTTTATGTAGACGGTCTTTCAAGGGGCATGAAACAGCGTCTTTGCCTGGCAAGAGCATTGATCCACGATCCACAGATATTGATCCTGGACGAACCTACCTCCGGTCTTGATCCCAGGACCCGGGTGGAATTTAAAGAAATATTGGAAGATCTGAAATTCGCGGGAAAGACGATCCTTATCAGTTCCCATGTTCTTTCAGAACTTTCAGAAATGTGTACGGATATCGGCATTATTGACCAGGGAAGAATGATCTTAGAGGGAAATATCGAAGATATTTTATCAAGGGTCAATGCGTCCAATCCGCTGGTGATCTCCGTTTACAGCAACATGGAAAAGGCACTGTCTATATTAAAGAGTCATCCATGTGTGAGGACGATTTCCATGCGGGAAAAGGATATCTGTGTCCGTTTTGCCGGGGATGCCCAGGACGAGGCCATGTTATTGCAGCAGCTCATTGACAGTGATGTGCTGGTCAATGGCTTTACCAGGGAAAAAGGCAGTCTGGAAACAGTCTTTATGCAGCTGACAGATCACGAAGAAGAAAAGGTGGTGACTTCCTATGAAGCAGAATCCGGTTTATAACAGGGAAATGCGTGTAAGTTCCCGAAGCCTGAAGCTGCCCTTTATCATTGTTCTGTTTAATGGTATCTTATTTTTAGTGACTCTTTTAAATATGTATTCTGTAGTCATGCAGGTAAAGGCCACGGCAAGTATCCAGTACAGCAGTTTTATGGATCTGTATGAATTTGTTACATCCATGGAATTTTTACTTTTAATGTTTATTGTTCCGGCAGTAACGGCTTCTTCCATCAGCGGAGAAAGGGAACGGCAGACCTTAGACCTTATGCTGACTACCCGGATGAGTGCCGGGCAGATCGTAAGGGGAAAACTGATGAGTGCTTTAAGCACTCTGCTTTTACTGATCCTTTCCAGTTTTCCGGCAGTTGCCATGGTGTTTGTATACGGAGGGATCACCTGGCTGGATGTTTTCTCGCTGATCCTTTGCTATGTGACAGTGGCATTTTTTGCAGGAAGCATCGGCATCTGTTTTTCAGCAGCCCTTAAGCGCTCTACCATCTCAACTGTAGTCACATATGGAACACTGATTGCAGTAGTGGCAGGAACTTATTTTATCAACCGTTTTGCTCTTTCCGTATCAGGAATGAGCCTGGATAAGACAACGGTCTATCCCATAGCAGATAGTGGGATCAGAGCTTCTTCCGGCGGTTTCTTTTACCTGTTTTTGTTTAACCCGGCAGTTACATTTATGGCCATCATCGGGGAACAGGCGGGCAGAGGAACACCTCTTGCAGATGTGGTAAGCTATTTTGGCATATCTCAGGATGGATTTATCATCAGATACTGGATCGGTTTTAGTATTATGCTCCAGTTGGCATCGGGAATTGCTTTGATCGCAGGAGCTATTCATTTTGTAGAACCAGTAAAACATAAAAACTCACGCTTAAAAAGGGTGAATAAAAAAGGAGAAAAATAAATGGGAATCATTAAAGCAGCATCACATGCAGTTGGTACAGGTCTGTCAGACCAGTGGCTGGAGGCCCTGGAACCGGACAATATGGGAGCACAGACTGTTTTTGCAAAAGGCGTCCAGCTTAGAAAAGGAACAGGTGAAAATGGTAAAGGCTCTGATAACATGGTAACAGAAGGTTCCATTATCCATGTATATCCGGAGCAGTGCATGATCTTAGTAGATGGGGGAAAAGTGGTGGATTACACAGCAGAACCCGGCTACTATAAGGTAAGCCTGGATACACAGCCTTCTCTGATGAATGGGTCTTTAGGGAAAGCAGTAAAGGAATCGTTAGGAAGGATCCGCTTTGGAGGTGTGGCTCCTACAGCCCAGAAAGTATATTATATTAATCTTCAGGAGATCCGGGGGCTGAAATTCGGTACTAAAAATGCTATTAACTATTTTGATAATTTCTATAACGCAGAATTGTTTTTACGGACTCATGGAACCTATTCTATTAAGGTCACTGATCCATTGAAATTTTATGCAGAAGTGATTCCAAAGAATGCAGACCGGGTGGAAATGGAAGATATTAACGAGCAGTACCTAAATGAGTTTTTAGAGGCGCTGCAGACTTCTATTAACCAGATGTCAGCTGATGGAATCCGTATTTCCTATGTTCCTTCCAAGGGCATGGAGCTTGGAAAATATATGTCCAATGTATTGGATGACCAGTGGAAAGAACTGCGTGGTATGGAGATCCAGTCTGTAGGAATTGCCAGCATTTCCTATGACGAAACATCACAGGAACTGATCAATATGCGCAACAAGGGTGCTATGATGGGAGATCCGTCTATAAGAGAAGGTTATGTACAGAGCACCATTGCAGAAGGATTAAAAGGTGCAGGTACCAATACAAACGGAGCTGTGTCCGGATTTATGGGAATGGGCCTTGGAATGCAAAATGGAGGTGCTTTTATGGGTGCAGCGTCTGCAGCTAATATGCAGCAGATGCAGATGAACAGGCAGATGCAGCAGGGACAGCAGATGGGATACGGCGCAGGAAATGGCAGTGTTCCAGGTGGACAGATGGGATATGGCGCAGGAAATGGCGGCGTTCCAGGTGGACAGATGGGTTATAGCACAGGAAATAATGGTGCCCAGGCAGTTCAGCCGGCCCAGTCTGTAAAGCAGCCCTGGATATGTCCTGCATGCCATGTGGAAAACACAGGAAAATTCTGCAGCGAGTGTGGAAAACCAAAGCCGTCAGCAGAGTGGACCTGTCCGGTGTGTGGTACGGTTAATAAAGGCAAGTTCTGCAGTGAATGCGGAAATCCACGAGGAGAAGCTTAAGCATGGGAGTTATAACATATAAATGCCCTAATTGCGGCGGCGGACTGACATTTAATGCAGACATTCAGAAATACAGGTGCGAATACTGTCTTTCTGAGTTTTCACAGGAAGAGCTGGATGAGATAGAAAAGAAAGAGCTGGAAAAAGCAGAGAAACGGGCAGAGATCCAGGAAAATAATGTACTAACAGAGGATGTACCGGTTGAAACATCGGGGACACAGGCTGTACAGACAGAAGACGCATCTGAAAATACAGGCAGAAAAAAGACAGTTACCTCTATTATGTACATTTGTCCAAGCTGTGGTGCACAGATCGTCACAGATGAGACTACGGCTGCTTCTTTCTGTTATTACTGTCACAATCCTGTTGTGCTGGAAGAAAAACTGCGGGGGGAATTTAAACCGGACTATATACTCCCGTTTCAGATCGATAAGAAAAAAGCCCAGGAGATATTTACCCAGTGGGTAGGACGGAAAAAATTCGTACCGGATTATTTCTTTTCTCCCCGCCAGATCGAGAGCATGACCGGTGTATATTTCCCGTATTGGCTTTACAGCTGCAAGGTAAAGGGAGATCTTCAGGCAGAAGGAAAGACTGTCCGTACCTGGGAGACGGCGGGTATGCGCTATACAGAAACGAAAGTCTATGATATCCAAAGACAGGGAGATATGAATGTAGACTCTGTAGCCAGAAATGCATTAAAGAAGGCCAACAGAAAGCTGATCGATGGTGTTCTGCCTTACCGTCTGAATGAGAAAAAAGAATTTTCCATGGGTTATCTTTCCGGCTTTGTGGCAGAGAACCGGGATATGGAAAAAGATGGTTTTGTAAATGAGGTCAAAGAAGAGGTACGGCAGTTTGCATTATCCAGCCTAAGCAGCCAGACCGGGAATTATTCCAGCGTCCAGGTGCGAAAGAATCAGGTGGATATTACCGAAGAAACCTGGGCTGCTGCCCTTCTTCCTGTATGGACAGTAACCTATAATGATAAGGCCAGAGGGAAGATCTATTATTTTGCTTTAAATGGACAGACGGGAAAGATATGGGGAGAGCTTCCGGTGGACAATAAAAAACTGGCAGTTTTATTCTTAAGTATTTTTGTACCGGTGTGGGTGATACTGCTGTTTTTAGGGTATTGGATCGGCTGATGAGGTGATGAGATGAAAAAGATAAAAGGGATAATGATCTGTCTGCTGATCTGTACATTTTTAGTTATGGGCAGTATGGCAGTATGGGCGGACCAGACGGGAGCAGTAAGCGGCCAGACCCGCGTATTTGACCAGGCGGGACTGTTTAGTGAAACAGAAATAATACAGCTGGAAGAAAAAATTGCCCAATGCAGAAAAAGCACAAAGATGGATGTGGTCATAGTCAGCGCTTATGCAGACGGGGAACGTTCAGCAGAAGAATATGCAGATGATTATTATGACTACGGTGGCTTTGGTGCTGGAAAAAAAGCCAGCGGTGTACTGCTTTTATACTATATGGACGGACCTGGACGGCCGGGGGGAGAATGCTATATTTCGACTGCAGGTACAATGATCAATATGCTTACAGATGAACGTATTGAAAGCATTTTAGATGATGTATATGGAGATCTGGGAAACCGGGACTTTGCAGGAGCTACGGAGCATTTTCTGGAAGATGTAAAGGTCTATGTAAAAGAGGGCGTGGAATCCGGTCAGTATACTTATGACCGGGATACAGGCGAGATCGTCCGTTACCACAGCATCCGTTTGTATGAGGTGGCAATAGCAGTGGTGATCGCCGGAATTTTAGCTGGATCCGTATGTCTGGATATAAAAAAGCGTTATGCTATGAAACAGAGCAGCAGAGAGGTATCAAACAGTCTTCAGGCTTACCGGGCGGACTGTGCTTTTTGTTTTTCTGTTGCCGGGGACAAAATGGTCAATAAGTATGTGCGTTCTGTACCTGTTCCAAGAAATACTTCCAGTGGAAGCGGAGGCAGAGGACATTCTGGAAGCAGTTCGGCAGGACGCAGCACAATACATACTTCCAGCAGCGGGAGCAGTCATGGAGGCGGCGGAAGACGTTTTTGAGAAGCTGGCACAATTTAAGAGCAGCAGCGTATGATGATAATAGATGCATCCGCTGATGCTTTATATAGATCTGCAGGTTCCGGAGCCTGGAGAGGCAGGGCTTTCTGGCTCTGCCTGGTACATCGTTTCGTAAATAGCTGTACTGATCCGCAGACAAGTGAGTGGTATAGTTATTTCAAAAACGATGTACCAGTACATAAAATGTATGGTTCCAGGATGTACAGATTACCGGGATCCGGGAAAACTTCAGGATCAGAAGGAAGCTTCAGGGGAAAGATATGAATTATACCTATATACTCCACTGCGCAGACGGGACACTGTACTGCGGATGGACCAATGACTTAAAAAAACGGCTCCATGCCCACAACAGCGGCACTGGAGCCAAATATACGAAGTCAAGAAGACCGGTGACACTGGCCTATTATGAAGCCTTTGGGACAAAACAGGAAGCCATGAAGCGGGAATATGCAATAAAACAGCTCCCCCGGAAGAAGAAGGAGGAGCTGATCGCCCATGGCTGTGATATGGACATATTCGTGGCTTCAGAAAGTCAGCTTTATGCCACGAACTGATACATCATCATATAGTGGCAGAGACTGCCGCCCATGACAAACAGGTGGAAGATCTCATGGGAGCCAAAGTACCGGTGCCTGGAATTGAAAATCGGCAGTTTCAATGCATATATAATTCCTCCTGCGGTGTAAATAATGCCGCCTGCTAAAAGCCATGCAAAGCCACCAGCTGGAAGTGCAGCGATGATCTTGGAGATAGCCAGGATGCATACCCATCCCATGGCAATATAGATCAGGGAAGAAAACCACTTGGGGCAGGTGATCCAGAGAGCATTGATGATGATCCCAACAAGGGCAATGCCCCATACAAGACCTAAAAGGTTCCAGCCGGTGTGGTCTCCTAAAACGATCAGGCATACCGGTGTATAAGTTCCGGCAATAAGGACGAAGATCATCATATGGTCCAGCTTGCGCAGACGCTTATTGATAACAGGAGAAATATTCAGTGTATGGTACAAGGTACTTGCCCCATACAGACAGATCATACTTAAAATAAACACCGCCAGTGCTGCCAGATGCAGGTAGCCTGGCGTTTTTGCTGCTTTGATCAAAAGCGGGACTGATGCAATGGCAGCGGCCACCATAGCGATCAGATGGGTAATGGCGCTTCCGGGATCTTTCATACGGCAGATGTTTCTTTTTATTTTTGCACTCATAACAGATACCTCCTTATACATATGGAACAAGCTTTTAAAACTTTTACATGTAGTAATCAATACTATGTATCATTGCAATTAATACTATACAACAAGTGATGGAATTATGCAAGGATAAAAAAACGCCAGACTTTTTAAGGTCCGACGTTTTGTATTTATGATATGTTTTTACTGAATAATTTAAAAGCTCCTGTATCCGGTTTTATCTGAAAATCCATGATCCGGCCAGTTGCCGGATGTTTAAATCTTAAATGGCATGCACACAAAGCAAGGCTTTTTTTTACAGCTTTTTCATTATTTCCGTATTTGCCATCTCCATAAAGAGGTGTTCCATGACCGGAAAATTGAACCCGGATCTGATGATGCCTGCCGGTGAGCAGCTTTATTTCCACCAGACTTAAGTATTGGGGATCCTTTTCCTCCGTTTGTATACAGTCTAACACTTTGTATTCCAGCTCAGCTCTTTTTCCGTCAGGATCAGACTTATCCACAATCCGTGAACAGTTGTTTTTCTTGTCCTGCTTAAGATAATCCACATATGTCCCATTGTTATCCACAGGTTTTCCACAAATCACAGCCTGATACCATTTTTCTATTTTTCCCTGCTGAAGGCTGGTACTAAGGGAAGCGGCAGCCTTGGGATTCTTAGCATATACCATAATACCAGATACCGGACGGTCTAGTCTGTGGATAACTCCTACATAAGGTGGCTGTGGATATTTTGAAGCTGTGGATGTTTCTTTTGTTAATTTGTGGATATCTTGTGGATGACTGGCCAGGTGTTTTCGTATCTCACTGACCATGTCCGGGGCAAAGCTTTTTCCGCTTTGTGATTCCAGGCCGGCTGGCTTTATTACAACTATAATATCGTTATCTTCATATAATATGGAAAACATTGCTGGGTTTACCTTTCAGTTGTTATTATTTTGACCCCTCTGATACCGAATTGCTGCGTGCTTTGCACACCCGCAATTCTTATAATAGGGTTAAGAAAAGTTAATATCTTCCCGGACTTCAAAATGTGGGATCTTAGATTTTACAAAACTGGGGATAACTTCTCTGGCTGTCTGGATAAACTGGCGGGCTGCGGGAGATAATGAAGAACTATCCCGATATAACAACCCGATTTCTCTTGAACTCACATGGTGGTCCATGGAGCAGAAAATAG
>PVMN01003064.1_pt1 | contig 14831 bp, 10 predicted proteins | sample 1853401 | NCBI WGS metagenome assembly PVMN01 (sample SAMN08533510, study PRJNA380276) | Human gut metagenome, whole genome shotgun sequencing project.
ATCCTCTGGCAACACTGCCAGGAGCAATCTTCAGCGTATGGCACAATATCGCAGGTTCCATATTCGCCGGAATCCGCCGTGCAGGAGCAGAACGCCAGACAGAACCAGGGAGCGGTAAGCTGGCGGAAGAAAGCTAAAAAGACAGAAGAACACTGAGGGGAGTTCGGAATATCGTTTTTATAAAGAAACCCGACAGCGTATGGATTGATCTGTATGCTGTCGGGTTTTGCGTTGTGGATTTGGAAATCGCATGTTAAACTGGAAACATAAAACACAGATATAAGACAGGTTCAGGAAAGAAGCCTGTGAACATTAAACATTGTAAAAGAGGACACTGCAATGAAATATGATGATCTGATACAGGAATTGAATACATGGGAGTATGATGAGAAGATTTTCCGGGAATATTATTTTATGGAAAAAATTCCGAAGAATATTTCGGGATTTGCAGCAAGACATTCGGACCATAAAAAAGAAGTTGAGTGGGTACAGAATCCGAAAAAAGTAAATGCGCATTCCAGAGAGGATGCGTTTATCCCGCAGGGATATAATGTGAGTCTGGTAAAACACCCGAGATATTTTCCATTGTTTTATCATGAACATGATTTTTTTGAAATCATATATGTTCTGTCAGGAACCTGTACTAATTCCTTCCGGGATTCCACAGAGAAACTGACAGCAGGAGACCTGTGCCTGATCGCACCTGATGTCAGACATGGAATCCTGGCAGTGGAGGACGACAGCGTAATTCTGAATATCTTGATCCGCCGCAGCACATTTATGGATATCTTTTATAATACAGTCCGTGATAAGACCCAGATTTCCGGTTTCTTTGTAGGGAACCTATATTCCAGAGAAAAAATACGATACCTTCTTTTCCGTACGAAGAATGATACAGTTATCCGCAACTACATTCTGGACATATACAGGGAACAGAAAACCGGCGACAGTTTTTCAGACAGGATCATCTGCAGCATCCTTACATTGTTTTTTGTGGAGCTGACCAGACGCCATGGGAAAAATGTAAGCATACCGGATAACAGAAGAGAACGGACGGAGCAGGAATCCGAAATGCTTGCTTATATGATGGGAAACTGCAGTACAGTAACTTTAAATGAACTTGCAGAGAAATTTCATTTTTCTGTACCATACTGTTCGAAACTGATCAAATCCATCTCAGGAAAAACTTTCTCCAATCTTCTCACAGAGATCCGTCTGCAGCATGGCGAACAGCTTCTTCTCAGCAGTCAGCTCAGTGTAGAAGATATCAGTGACAGGGTAGGGTATAAAAATCCGGAAAGTTTTATCCGTGCATTTCGCCGTTTATACAATGATACACCAAGCCAATACAGAAGAAAGAATAAATAAAGTCAATTAAATTGATTATTTCAAACCATGGAAGTAGTTCCGACATTCCGCTATGATGTAAACAAATAAAAAACATCAATGCAGAATAAAAAGGAGGAAGCCAGTATGAAATATAATGATACTTATTCCATGATCGGAGCTATGATTAACCAGGGATTTGAAGTTGAGTTTAAGAAAGAACGGGAGAAAAAAGAAAAACGCCGCAGATTCTTACGCAAATTGATTGTCATGATATCTCGATTAAAGAAGCGTTCGGGAAATATTACAGAGAATATGTCCGACAGTGCCGGTAAATGCAGATGTGATGCGCATACGATATGTGCATGTGCTGTCGATTGTGGAGACAGAGTGTGATAATCTGTTACAACAAATCGATACAAGTCACATTATGTCGAAAGAAAAAGTCATAAAATGCAGAAATGCGGTTTACAAATATTTTTTCTTATACTATAATAAGACCATGGACGACAAAAGTCCCCAACATATGAAAACAGGGGGGCCCGCTGAAGCGAGCTGAGAGTAGACTGTAAATGTCTTGACCCATAACCTGATTTGGATAATGCCAACGTAGGGACATATGCACGAAGGATTCTTAAAGACACAGAAGATCAGAGAGTACAGAAGATTTTTATTAAGTACGTAAGATTAAGAGCCGGTTGCCGTGATGCGTGTGCGTTGCAGCAGCCGGTTTTTTGTTGTATAAACATAAAGAATTTACAGAAGGATACCCTATATCTGACGGGAACAGAGCTTGTACAGCAGACCGGAATTCCGACAGCAGTGACAGATTTTCCAGATTCGGATACGAAATGAAAGGAGATTTTTTTACATGAGAAATTACAGTACACAGATGGAGGCTGCCCGTAAAGGCATCATCACACCTGAACTTGAGATTGTAGCTAAGAAAGAACGAATGACAACAGAGGAGCTGCTTCCGCTGGTAGCCTCCGGTAAGGTGGCAATCTGTGCAAATAAAAATCATAAATGTATCGATCCGGAGGGTGTAGGCTCCATGCTCCGCACTAAGATTAACGTAAACCTTGGTGTATCCAGAGACTGCAAGGACTATGATGTAGAGATGCAGAAAGTAATGGAAGCTGTCAACATGGGAGCACACGCTATCATGGATCTTTCTTCCCACGGAAATACCATTCCGTTTCGCCGTAAGCTGACAAATGAGTGTCCGGCTATGATCGGAACAGTTCCTGTTTATGATTCAGTTATCCACTATCAGAGAGACCTTGACACACTGACAGCTAAGGATTTCATTGATGTGGTAAGACTTCACGCACAGGATGGAGTAGATTTTGTAACTCTTCACTGCGGAATCACAAGAAAGACTATCGATCAGATCCGTAACCACAAGAGAAAAATGAACATTGTTTCCAGAGGAGGTTCTCTTGTATTTGCATGGATGTGCATGACCGGCGAGGAGAATCCGTTCTATGAATATTACGACGAGATCCTGGATATCTGCCGTGAGTATGATGTGACCATCTCCCTTGGCGATGCCTGCCGTCCGGGATGTCTGGCTGATGCAACAGACGTATGCCAGATCGAGGAGCTTGTACGTCTTGGCGAGCTGACCAAGCGTGCATGGGAAAAAGATGTCCAGGTTATGGTTGAGGGACCGGGACACGTTCCGCTTGATCAGGTAGAGGCAAACATGAAAGTACAGCAGTCCATCTGCCAGGGTGCACCGTTCTATGTATTAGGACCGATCGTAACTGACGTTGCACCGGGATATGACCACATTACATCTGCAATCGGCGGCGCAGTAGCAGCTATGTCCGGAGCTGCATTCCTCTGCTATGTAACACCGGCCGAGCACCTTGCCCTTCCGAACCTTGAGGACGTGAAACAGGGAATCATGGCATCCAAGATCGCAGCTCATGCAGCAGACATTGCCAAAGGTGTCCGCGGTGCCCGTGAGATCGATGACAAGATGGCTGATGCCAGAAGAAAGCTTGACTGGGAAGCGCAGTGGGAGTGTGCAATGGATCCGGAAACAGCGAAACGTATCTGGAACGAGCGCAAACCGGAGCATGATGATACCTGCTCCATGTGCGGTAAATTCTGCGCAGTGCGAAGCATGAACAAGGCACTTGCAGGAGAGCATATCGATATTCTGTAGTATATAGGCAGCCGGCAGCATAACATACCTGTTTTCGGGATATGCAGCAGCCAGCCAGAGCACTGACGGGATATATTGTTTAGCTGCAATATAATATAATAGAAGAAAACGGAATATCAGAGTCGTCCATGTTTGTGGTAAAATATCACAACAGGGCGGCTCTTTTTCTGTGCATAAAATAAAAATATACATGCAAAATGTCGTCTATATGACGAAAAAATACATGTTCCATATACAAAGTGCTCAATAATCCATGCAGAAGGATTGGATAATCCATGTATTTTTTGTGTCCAAATTGTTAAAATAGCATCATCAAATAACGGAGAACGTCAAAATAAAGGAGGACGAAACATGAAAAGAAAGATGCTCAGCGTTCTGCTCTGTGCAGCAATGATGGGAACAACACTGGCAGGTGCAACAAGCGTACTTGCAGCTGACGACAAAGATTCAGACAGCAAATGGGAGTACAAGGAGGCTACTCTTACATTCCTGATCGATCCGGATACAGCATCTGCCGGATATCAGGCAGTATTTGATCTCTGCGAGAAAGAGACAGGTATCCACATTGAGACAGAGCTTCGTGCATCAGGCGGTGACGGAGACAACCAGGTAAAAACAAGACTTGCTTCCGGCGAGATGACAGATCTTTGCGGATACAACTCAGGAGCTAAGCTCAACGAGCTTGATCCGGAGAGCAACTTTATCGACATTTCCGGCGAAGAGTGGGCAAGCCGTCTTGACGATACATTCGCATCTGCAGTAAGTGCAGGTTCTGATTCCGCAGTATACGGTGTTCCGCTTACAGCTACAAACCTCGGATGTATCCTTTATAATAAAGACCTCTATGAGAAATATGATCTTGAGGTTCCGGATACATGGGAAGATTTCCTTAAAAACTGTGATACACTGAAAGATGCTGGTGAGACAGCAGTTATCGGATCTCTTGGAGATTCCTGGACAATTCAGGTTCCATACCTTGGAGATCACTACAATGTACTTGCAGCAGAGCCGGATTTCTCAGAGAAATTCGAAGCTGGTGAAGCTAAATATGCTACAACAGAGGCTGGCCTTAAGAGTTTCCAGAAACTCGCTGACCTTCAGCCATACTTTAACGAGGATTACACAGCAACTACATATGCAGACGCTTGCGATAAGCTTGTAAATGGCGAGGGTGCTCACTGGTTCATTCTTTCCCAGGCACTTTCCAGCATCTATGAGCTCTACGGAGACGATGTAAACAAAATCGGTGTTATGGGTGTTCCGGGAGATGACGCTGACAACCATGGCCTTACAGTTTGGGAGCCAACAGCTATTTACGGAAACGCTAACAGCGACAAAAAAGATGATATCTTAAGATTTATGGAGTTCTATACATCTGATGAGGCACTTGACGCTTTCACAGAAGCACAGAAACCAGACGGCCCATATTGTATCAAAGGATATGAGCTTCCGGATGACGCATATGACGGAGTTAAAGAGGCTCAGGAGAAATACTTTGACACAGGAAAAACAAATGTTGCAATGGAGTTCCAGACATCTGTAAAAGGAACAAACTGCGAGTATATCTGCTCTGAGGTTGCAACAGGACAGTCTACAGCAGAGGAAGCTGCAAAGGCTTACGATGAGGACTGCAAGAAACAGGCAACACAGCTTGGACTTGACTGGAAATAAGTAAATGTATGTCGGCCGCCTGTGTTTCAGGCGGCCGGCTTTAATGTCAGCCAGACATCTGGAAATCGGAAAGGAAATGAAGCATGAACAAAAAGAAAATATACAGTTTATGGTTTCTTCTTCCGGCAGTACTGATTTTTGTGATCTTCTTCATCATCCCGATGGTGACATCACTGTTTTTCAGCTTAACTGTATGGGATCTGAAATCATTTACATTCTGCGGCCTTGATAACTATAAAACATTCTTCAGTGAAAACTCCTTAAGTATATCTGTAAAAAATACGTTGATCTATGCAGTCCTTACAAGTGGACTGAAGGTAATCATTGCATTCTTTATCGCATTGTTCCTGACAAGTAAGATCAAGACAAAAGATTTCTTAAGATCTCTTGTGTTTTTCCCAAACCTTGTCAGTGCAGTAGCAATCGGTATTATTTTTAAGGCACTGATGCATCCGAGCAAGGGTCTTATCAACACAGTTCTTGCAGCTATTGGAATTTCCGGACCTAACTGGCTGGGTGATACACATCTTGCCCTGTTTTCCGTAATTGCGGTTGATGTATGGAAAGGTGTCAGTATTTCCACAGTAATCTTTATTGCCGGTATCACATCTATTGATTCCAGCTATTATGAAGCTGCTTCTATCGACGGTGCAACCCGTTGGCAGACTATTCGAAACATCGTAATGCCACTGGTTCGTTCTTCAACAAATACCATTATCACACTTTCCCTGATCGGCGGACTTCGCTGCTTTGACCTGATCTGGGCTATGACAAAGGGTGGTCCTGGATTTGCAACAGACGTACTTGCATCCGTTGTTTACAAACAGTACGCAGCAGGATTCTTCGGTCTGTCTACAGCAGGAAACGTTATCATGTTTGCGGTAATTGCGATCATCGCATTCCCGCTTCAGAAATTCCTTAACAGCAGGGAGGTGTACAACTAAAATGAAAAAACAGAAAAGACTTACATTATTAGGAGACATCCTTGGATGTGTTTTCGGTATTCTCATTTTTGCAGTACCGTTTCTCTTCATGCTGATCAATGCACTGAAGGACAGAAAAGAAGCAAACCTTCTGAGACTTTCCCTTCCGACTGAGTGGATGTGGAGCAACTTCAAAGAAGTATTTTCCGCAAATAATTATCAGATCATCACAGCATTTAAGAACAGTATTATCCTTACGATAGGATCCCTGATCGTGCTTATCATTGTAGGATCCATGGCAGGCTATGTTCTTCAGAGAAGATCTGACAGACCTGTAAAGATCGTGGATACACTTGTTATGACAGGTCTTATGATTCCTCCTGCAATCCTTCCTACAATCTGGATTATGCAGGGACTTCACATTTACAAAACCATGTTTGGTATGATCATGGTTGAGACAGCACTTCAGATTCCGTTTACCATCATGCTTTACAAAGGTTTTATGAATACAATTCCTGTAGAGCTTGAGGAGGCAGGATACATCGACGGATGTACAAGAAGCAATCTGTTTGTAAAGATTATTTTCCCTCTTCTGAAACCGGTTACATCCACAATTATCATCCTGAATGCGGTAACAATTTTCAACGATTTTACTAACCCGCTGTACTTCCTTCCGGGAAATGATAATGTAACAGTTCAGCTTACTCTTTATAACTTTATGGGCAGATATTCCAGTTCTTATAACCTGCTGTTTGCAGATGTACTGATAATCACTATCCCGATGCTGATCCTCTTCCTGTTTTTCAACAAGAAGATCGTAGACGGTATGGTAGCCGGAGCTGTCAAAGGCTGATGCCAAATATGCAAAATCGGATTTGTGTGGTATTATCATAATTGAATCAACTGCGAAGCAGTTATTCGGTTATGATAAGCAAGCAGTGAATAAGGATGGTTTTATCCACCTGACATGCCATGCAGATAAAAGAAAACAGATACTCTGCTGTGACGGCAGGGTATCTGTTTTGGCAAATAAAAATATATGAGGTGTGTTTATGAAATTTCGCACAAAACTGATTTTGGGTTTTTCCATTGTAATATTTTTTATATCGGCAATCCTGGGTATAGTCTGCTATAACTATAATTCAAAAAGGCTATCTGAAAAAGCAGCTCAAAGCCTGAAATTCTATTCCAGGCAGACAGCTGCTAATGTTGATTTTACAGTAGATTCCATGAAGCATGTGACAGATTATATCCTGTCAGAACAGGATATGCTCAATGCAATGAAAACATTGCCGAAATATTATGAAAAAGGCAATTATGGATTTGGTAAAACGATAAAACATAATGATCTTCTGGATACCTTAAATACAGGACTTGCCATGTACTATATCGACAGTAATTTTTACAGGGTGATCATTTTTAATGAGTTCGGAGATGTGGCATCCAGTACAAATACCGGTTCCAAGCTTACCAATAAGGCAAGGAATACATCCGACATCAAATGGCTGGATTCAGCAACCAGAATGCATGGTAAACCGATCCTGATAGCACCACATATGGATGGCTGGGGAATCAGGGAAAGCGAGGAAGTTTTTTCCCTGGCAAGAAAAGTTCAGGGTGGAGATTTCGGATATATTGAAGTTCAGTATGCTACGGATGAACTGAAGGATATATTTGAGATTCCGGATTCCGATATTAAAGTTGTGGCATTTCTTCCGGGAGGAGAAATCCTGTATCAGTCCGAGGGCCTGACCGATGATCTGGTAAGCTATATAAAAAAACATCCGGAAGTAACAAAAATGGATTCTATTACCGTTTCTTCAGACACAAGCATGTGGGCATCAGCATCAGAGATATCCGATAATTATGGGATTCGTGTGGTTGCCCTGGAGGAAAAAACAGAGATCATTGCGGGGATGAAAGAGGCTGTGATGATCGCTCTGGGAATGGCTATAGGCTGCTTTGTGATCTCCATGGGAGTGGTAATCTTTATTGCCAGCAAGCTTTCCAGGCCGTTGACTGTGTTAAAGGATCAGATGGAAAATACAAGAATCGAGAATATGGATGCAGAGCTTGTGGTACCGAATACAGATGATGAGGTTCAGGCAGTAGGAATCGCATACCAGAATCTGATGCACAGATTGAACGAATCCATTGTAAAAGAAAGACGAATGTCATTGCTTCAGCTTCAGGCACAGTTCGATACCCTGCAGGCGCAGGTCAATCCACATTTTCTTTACAATGTGCTCAATGTAATATCAAGCAGAGGCATTATGGACGGTGATGAGGAAATCTGCGAGATCTGCGGCTGTCTGGCAGCTATGCTCAGGTATTCCACGAACACAAAGGAGAGATATGCAACAGTAGAAAAGGAGCTGGAGTATCTTGAACGTTATATTTTTCTGCTGAAATCCAGATATGAACATCGGTTGGAAGTGGAAGTGGATTGTGAGGAATCCGTAAAACAGGAGCAGCTTCCCAAAATTGTGCTGCAGCAGCTGGTAGAGAACAGCATACAGCACGGATATAATAACAGCAAAAATATCATGAAAATTTACGTACATGGCTGGAGAGATGAAACAGGCTGGTACTTTGAAGTCCGGGATAACGGACAGGGTACCACGGAAGAAGTGCGTGAAGAGTTAAACAAAAAAATGAGAAAAATCCGGAAAAAGATCATGTCCAGAGGAAGCAGTATAGAATTGGAAATCGGAGGTATGGGGCTGGCGAATACCTATGCAAGAATGTTCCTTGTGTACAATGGAAGAGCAGTATTCCGGATACGAAACCTTGAAGAGGGATTAAGTGTCATCATAGGGGTATCGGAAAAGGAGGATGAAGCCGATGTATCAGGTGATGGTTGTTGATGATGAGCCGATGGCAGCCAGTCTGATCGTCAACATTATAAAACGAAAATACAGTAATTTTGATATCATGGGAACTGCCTATGACGGTGAGGAAGCACTGGAACTGATGGAGAAAAAAGGAGGACCGGATGTTCTGATCACAGATATCCAGATGCCGGTGATGAATGGATTGAAGCTTGTAGAAGAGACAAAGAAACGTTATCCGGAAGTGCTTAGTGTGATAGTCAGCGGATATCAGGAATTTGAATATGCGAAGCAGGCTATCGCATTTGGTGTGTGTGATTATATCCTGAAACCGATCGTGCCGTCAGAGTTTGCCAAGCTGATCGTAAAGATTGAAGAGAAGCTGAGACAGAAATATTATAAAGAACGGAACGTTCTTATGCACAGGATGGTAAATGAGCTTCCTGTAGATGAAAAAGCTCTCAGAAGATACTTTCAGTCGGAAAATTATTACGGGGCGATCGTCAGGCTGAACGGACTTCCAAGCCGCTATGGGGAGCGGGGAAAAAAGGAGATTTTTTCGGATATCAATGAGATGATGTTAGCATATGGCCGTGACACCCAGGAGACGCTTTATCTCTGCCCGGGTGTGCTTGTCAGCGATGAAGATTATGAACAGATGATCCGCCGCCGTATTGAAAAAGAACAGCCGGAAGCGGCTTATGTGACTACTATTATCCGAAGAAAATCAGTTCCGGCAGGACAGATCGGAGAGATGGTTCGTGAACTTTACCGGGCATTGGATGCTTCCATTATTCTGGGAAAGAGCCAGACTATTATTATAGAGGATGCCGGAAATTTTCAGACACCCGGATCATCCGGACGGGATTATGAATATCTGGAGGAGCTGGAATATCTGGCAGAAAAACAGAAGTATGACCGGCTTCAGAAGGGCACGGAAACGCTGATCCGTAAGTGGGTAAAAGAAGAACATACTCAGCTCTACGGCAGATCAGTTATCTGCTTCAGCGTTACAATGCAGGAAACAGGGATTACCGGGAAGCAGAATTTCTTATGGATGACATTTTTTCCGGTGCAGAGAATGTGGATCAGCTTTGCTGCGGAATTTCAGATATTTTCTTCAAGGATGTCCGTGAGGAAAGTGCTCCCACACAGAAAGCAGACACAGAAGAATATTTTGACAGTGTAAAAGAATACATACGTAAGCATATGGCAGAACAGCTGTCACTTCATAGTGTAAGCAAAGCGGTAGGCGTTTCACAGACTTATTTAAGCAGACTTTTCCGTAAATATGAGGATGCGTCATTTAATACGTATCTGACTGCACTTCGAATGGAAAAAGCCAAGAAGCTTCTTCTTCGGGAAGATAAGATGTATGTGAAGGATGTTGCGGAGAAAGTCGGGTATAAGGATCAGTTTTATTTCAGCCGTATTTTTTATTCCTATACAGGAGTGCGGCCATCAGAATATGTTGAGAAATAAAAAAGCTGGGATGATATAACAAAAATAATATAAAACCAAAATGGAGGGTTAAGGTATGCTGTATCATAATGGGGAAAAACTTACAAAAGAGAAATTTCAGAATCCGGGCAGCGAGTACAGGGCAGCACCATTCTGGGCCTGGAACTGCCGCATGACAAAAGCAGAGATCGACAACACTCTGGATGCGCTGAAGGCCATGGGAATGGGAGGAGGACATATACACTGTCGTACAGGAATGGACAATCCGTACATGGGTGAGGAATTCCTGGAGCTGGTAAAATATTCCTGGAAAAAAAGCCTGGAAAAAGACATGCTCACATGGCTTTATGATGAGGATCGCTGGCCGTCAGGTGCAGGTGGCGGACTGGTCACAAGAGACCATAAATACAGAATCAGATTTCTGCTTTTCACACCGGAATGTCAGGATGGAAAAGAAATCGGGAACAGTGATCTCAGGTCATCCGGGCAGGCTGTCCGAAGCAATGAGAGGACTTTTCTTGGAAGATATCAGGTGCGCCTGGAGAATGGTTATCTGGCAGAGTATGAGAAGATCAGTGAGGACCAGGAGCTGAAAGAGGGATTTCAGGAATGGTTTGCTTATCTTGAGGTATCCGGCGATAATCCATGGTTCAATAACGAAGCCTATCTGAATACCCTTGATAAAGAGGCTGTAAAGCGTTTCGTTGAGGTAACACACGAGAAATATTATGAAAATCTGGGACAGGAGTTTGGAAAAACGATTCCCGCGATCTTCACAGATGAGCCACAGTTTTCCCATAAACAGTGCCTGGATTTTGCAGATGAGAGGATGGATGTGACCATTCCTTACACCGATGATCTGGAGGATACTTTCAAGCCTGCATATGGACACAGCCTTCTTGAACATCTTCCGGAGCTGTTCTGGGAGCTTCCGGGAGAGGCTGTTTCCAGAATCCGTTATGAGTATCATGACCATATCGCAGAGCGTTTTGCAGATGCTTTTGCAGATACTATTGGAGGCTGGTGCAGGGAGCATGGGATCGCACTGACAGGCCATATGATGGAAGAGCCTACTCTGGAAACACAGACAGCAGCACTTGGTGAGGCAATGCGTTCTTATCGTTCTTTCGAAATTCCGGGAATTGATATGCTCTGTGACAGAAGAGAGCTTTCCACTGCGAAGCAGGCAGAGAGTGCAGTGCATCAGTTCGGAAGAGAAGGTATGACAAGTGAGCTTTACGGCGTTACAAACTGGGATTTTGATTTCCGGGGACATAAGCTTCAGGGCGACTGGCAGGCTGCTCTTGGTGTAACTGTCCGTGTACCTCATCTGACCTGGACTTCTATGGCCGGCGAGGCGAAACGTGATTATCCGGCTTCTATCAGCTATCAGTCACCGTGGTATAAAGAATATCCGCTTGTAGAGAATTATTTTGCAAGAGTAAATACAGCACTGACAAGAGGTGTGCCTCATGTGAAGCTGGCTGTGATCCATCCGGTAGAGTCCTACTGGCTTTTCTGGGGCCCGAAGGAGCAGACAGCACCGATCCGTGAGGAGATGGATGATAACTTTATCCATATGATCGAGTGGCTGCTTTACGGTACCGTTGATTTTGATTTTATTTCTGAATCATTGCTTCCGGACCTGAATATGGGACAGGAAGAGGAAAAACTTCTGAAGGTCGGAGCAATGAAATACGATACTGTTCTTGTACCAAACTGCCTGACCCTTCGAAACTCTACTTTGGAGATTCTTGAGAAGTTCAAAGAACGAGGCGGTCGTGTGATCTTCGCAGGCCAGCTTCCGAAATATGCAGATGCCTATCCGTCAGACAGAGGTGCGAAGCTGGCAGATAAGTGTGAGACTGTGGCATTCAGCAAGTACCGTCTGCTGGAAGCTGTGAAAGGCGCAAGAGATATCGAGGTACTTGAGGATGATGGTAAACCTTCCACAAACCTGATCTACCAGATGAGAGAAGAGGGAGAAAACCGCTGGTTGTTCCTGTGCCATGTAAACCGCACAGAGAAGATTTCCGATGCCTGCATCGTGATCAATGAACTGCAGGAGCGCAAGAAAAACCAGGATCTTCCAAGAGAAGAAAAGCTTCGTATCCGTATCCGCGGAGCATGGAAGGTAACGGTGTACGATGCCATGACCGGTGAAATCTATCCGGTAAATGCAGAGTACCATAAAGGGGACACTGTTGTGAAACGGAGTATGTTTGACCATGACAGTCTTCTTCTCTGGCTGGAGCCTGCTGGTACAGGAGAAGAGAATAGTGAGTTTGGTTCGGCGTGTGAGGCAAAGAAGTGCAGCTGTGCACTGGATATTTCCGACCAGGTGGAGATCGTTCGCAGTGAGCCGAATGTAAGCATCCTGGATCTTGCTGAGTATGCGTTTGACGGCGGTGAGTGGCAGGATGAGGATGAAATCCTCCGTATTGATAACCGTTTCCGTGAAAAACTGGGATATCCGCTCCGTATGGAGGCTTTTGCGCAGCCATGGACCAACGATAAGGTAGAAGGCTTTGAACACACTCTGGCTTTACGGTTCCATATCAATACCGAAACAGTATTAAAGGGAACATTCCTTGCAATGGAAAATGATGAGAAGACAAAGATATTCCTGGATGAAAAGCCAGTGGAAAACAAGGCTGACGGATGGTATGTGGATCACTGCATCCGCAAGATACTGATGCCGGATATGGAAGCAGGAGAGCATGAGCTGATCGTGGAGATTCCGTATAATTCCAAAGTAAATATCGAGGCCATGTTCCTTCTTGGAGAATTCTCAGTAAAAGTTGTGGGAAGAGATCAGATACTTGGCGAAGTGAGCCACAAAGCAGCTTTCAGTGATCTTACCAGCCAGGGCTATCCGTTCTACGGTGGAAATGTGACCTATCAGATTCCGTTTGTAAGCAACGGCGGCGAAGTAAGTGTCCGTGAAAACTTATTCCGTGCACCTGTAATAAAAGCATCTGTTGACGGAAAAGAGGCAGGGTATATCGCATTTTCACCATATGAGGTATCTCTTGGCAAACTGCCGGCGGGAGAACATATGCTTGAACTGACTGTATTCGGAAACAGGGTAAACACCTTCGGCACTCTGCATAACTGTGACCAGAAAGAAGACTGGTACGGACCGAATGCCTGGAGAACAACAGGTGATCTGTGGGCATATGAATATCAGATAAAGCCAACCGGACTTCTGAAAGCACCGGTACTTATGGAGAGGTAAGACGCGAAGACAGCAAAATTAAAGGTTGTAATTACAGAAAGTGAGAGTTATAATAAATTCACAAAAGAAAATTTCTTCGGGGCAGGGTGTAATTCCCTACCGGCGGTATAGTCCGCGACCCGCTTCGGCGGCTGATCTGGTGAGATTCCGGAACCGACAGTAAAGTCTGGATGAGAGAAGAACGCGCAGTATTTTATAAACGTGCTCAGTGCCCCGGGAAGAAGTTCCCGGGGTTTTCTATGTTTGGGAGAATTATTCAGGAAATTCTCGCGACATGATTTTGGCAGAAATTTTCTTTGGAATATTTCGAAAGAAGGAGAGAGAATTATGAGTGAACAGGTATTGCAGAGAGGAAACGCCATGGAAAGGAGCAGGACAAGGACAATCGCGCAGGTAGCCATGCTTGGTGCTGTTGCAGGTGTGCTGATGAATCTGGAATTTCCGATCCCGTTTCTTGCACCGTCTTTTTATCAGCTTGACTTTTCCGAGGTTCCGGTTATGGTAGGAACTTTTGCCATGGGTCCTGTAGCAGGTATTCTGATCGAGCTTGTGAAGATCCTCGTGCATCTTGTGACCAAGGGAACTATGACAGCCGGTGTCGGTGATGTTGCAAACTTCCTGTTTGGATGTGCCTATGTGGTACCGGCAGGACTGATTTATCGTTTTCATCATAAGAAGAGCAGAGTACATGCAGTTGCAGGTATGGCAGTTGGAACTGTTCTGACAGCGATCCTTGCATGCTTCATCAATGCGTTCGTACTGCTCCCGGCTTACGGTAAAGCTTTTGGAATGCCGATCGAGACTTTTATCCAGATGGGAAGCGCAGTACACAGCTCAGTAAACGGACTGCTTACATTTGCACTGCTGATCATTGCACCGTTTAATATTTTTAAATATGCAGTGACATCCCTGATCGTGTTTGTAATTTATAAGAAAATCCGTGTTGTGCTGAAAGGTGACTGATTTAAGCGCAAAAGACATATTACGGATTTTAACATAGAAATGCCATGTAACATGCAGCTGTTTGAGGCAGCGGCCGTTACATGGCATTTCTGTTTTGGTCAGCAGGTATTTTTTGTTTGAACGCAGATAAGCATTCCCCCGCTTCAAGTGCGCGGAGCACTAAGCGGCGGGTGAGGGGGGATGCTTATGTCAGTGGGAGTTGAAAGCTCCCACTGACAGATCGCGAAGCGACTGCGTTCATG
>PVMN01003069.1_pt1 | contig 14817 bp, 9 predicted proteins | sample 1853401 | NCBI WGS metagenome assembly PVMN01 (sample SAMN08533510, study PRJNA380276) | Human gut metagenome, whole genome shotgun sequencing project.
GCGGCGTGCAGTCCATCTCGAAGGTGTGCGAGCGCCTCGTCCCCATCATGGCCGTCGCCTACGCGGGCGGCTGCCTCGTCATCCTCGCGTTCAACTGGGCGCTCATCGGCGACGCGCTGGGGCTCATCCTGGAATGCGCGTTCACCTCGAAGGCCGCGTTCGGCGGCGCGGTGGGCTCGGGCATCATGATGGCGCTGCAGTTCGGCTGCGCGCGCGGTTTGTTCTCGAACGAGTCGGGCCTGGGGTCGGCCCCCATCGTGGCCTCGGCGGCCTCCACGCGCAACCCGGCGCAGCAGTCGCTCGTGGCGATGACCGGCACGTTCTGGTCCACCGTGGTCATCTGCGCGCTCACGGGCATCGTGCTCGTTTCCACGATGCTGGCGAACCCCGACATCGCGTCGTCCATCATGGCGAACCCCACCGTCTACTCCGGCGCGATGCTGGCCAGCGAGGCGTTCGCGAAGATCCCCTACATCGGCACGCCCATCCTCGTGCTCGGCATGGTGGCGTTCTCGTACACCACCATCTTGGGCTGGTCGTACTACGGCAACCGTTGCATCACGTACCTGTTCGGCCGCTACGCCATCCGTCCGTACCAGGTGATCTACGTGGCCGTGGCGTTCCTCGGCGCCATAGGCGTGGGCGACATCGTGTGGACGATCTCGGACATCGGCAACGCGCTCATGGCCATACCCAACATCATCGTCGTGCTGCTACTCTCCGGCATGATCGCGCGCGAGACGCGCCATTACGTGTACGACGGCAATCTCGACGAGGCCGACGACACGCCCATCCCGCAGCTGGAGGGGAAGTAGCGTCGCGAAGCCCGGCGCTGCGCACGCCCGCTTTGCGTGGGGGGGCGGTTGCCGCGGGAGCCGGTTGCCCGCGAGGGTCGGTATCGGCCCTGCACGGGAATCGCGGAATTCTAAGCAATTTTGACGTTTTGCGTACCCTGAAGGCCGGGATGGCCGAAGCGGGCAAAACTGACCTGGGGCGATGCTCACCTCTGTTCCGCGGCCGGGAGCCTAAGGGCCGAAATAGTTCGCAAAACGAAAAAATTGCTTGCTTCGGGCGGATTTCCGTGCCCTACGGCGCGACCGACGGCGCGCCCGGCTCCAAGCGAGCTCGAAGCCGGGCGCTCGAAGCTCTACGATATCGCGGACCGCGCGCGTTTCGCGCGCAGGTGCGCCGCGACGCGCAGCGCCGCGTAGGCCAGCATGACCGCCGTGTACGCGGCGATGCTGAACGTTGCTTTCTGGCCGCTCGACGAGATGGTGGGCGCCAGCACCAGCACGAGGTGCACGTACGTCAGCCCGAAGAACACGTAGGCGGTTTTCTGCAAGCGTTTCCACGCATCCGAGCTCATGCGGGTTTTCACCGCGTTGAACGACGTGACGGTGAGCGCCGCCAGCAGCACGATGAGCAGGCTCGACACCACGAACGATGCGATCATGCCCGCCGACATCCCAGCGAATCCCGACAGGATGTCGGCCAGGTACGTGCCCAGGTAGTTCGCCACGTGCCCGATGGTCAGGATGGCGGCGATGATGGACAGCTCGCCGCGGATGGGCATGAGCATCTGGCGCGCCCTCGACCCTTCGGGCAGCGCTCCGATGTACATGACGAGCGCGAACAGGGCGAACCCGAGCAGGCAGCGCGTGAGGTACGGGTACACTGCGGCGGCGAACTCGCGCGAGACCCCGAACAGCACCCCCGACAGGAACAGCACGTCGACGGCAACGGCTACGATGTAGAACGACACGGCGTAGCGCTTGATCTGCTTGCGCAGCGCGCAGGCGAACAGCACGCTGATGACGATCGCCAACAGCACTTCCATGGGAACCTCCTTTCCAGCCTCTCGGCCGTTAGCGAACCACCCAGCCGGCAGGCACGTCGGCGTCGCTGTGGCATTGAGCGCACTGCATGACCGACGCGGTGTGCGACTTGTGGCATGTGCCGCACGCCAGTTCCTCGTGGTAGTTGCTGTGCGGGTTGTATTCCCGTTGCGCGGTGATCTGAGCCAGGCTGTCCTGCCCGATGCTGTGGCACGATCCGTTCATGCAGAACGCGTTGTCGAACTGCCGCTGCTCGAGCGGCAGCGCATAGCCGCCCGCCACCCACGTCACGCCTTCGGCCAGCTGCTCGCTGAGCGTGGGCACGTGGCAGTCGAGGCAGCTGACGTCTGCCACGCGATGCGAGGCGGCCAGCAGCGTGGCATCGTCGGCGTAGTAGTCCTCGACGTACGGGTCCATAGGCGTATGGCAGATGGCGTTGCAGAAGCTGGGCTGTTCGTGCCATACCCAAAACCCCGCGCCGGCTGCCACGACGACGACCGCCGCCACTCCGAGCGCGACGAGCCCCTTGGTTCTTTTCCGATCGCTTCGATCTTCCATGATTCCCTCCTTGACACCCCGCCCGCGCGGCATGCGCGGCGCGGGCGGGGCCGCTGATCCGTTGGCTGGCTACTGGCTGACGAGGCGTCCCTTGCCGGTTGCCTCGACCTCGCACAGGCCGCACCTGAACGGCGGGAACCCGGTAATCGGGTCGAAGTCGCGCGTGGTCAGGAGGTTCACGTTCGCCTGGTGCCACCCGTGGAAGATGTCCACCATGCCGGCGTGCACGAGGTTCGTCACCTCTGCCTTCATCTCGATCTCGTTTTGGAAGTTGAACACCCGCACCACGTCGCCGTCGCCGATGTTGCGGTCGCGCGCGTCCTGAGGATGCAGGCGCACGACGGGCTCGGGCATGAACTGGTTGAGCCAGGGGATCTCGCGCAGTTTGGAGTGCGTGTAGTAAGGCAGGCGCGAGCCGGCGTTCAGAACGAGCGGGTAGCGCTTGTCTTCTTCGGTCGGCGTATAGGGCGAATGCACCGGTTCCTCGTACACGGGAAGCCCCTCGTAGCCGAAGCCCTTGAGGATCTCGGAGTCGAATTCCAGCTTGCCGGACGGCGTGTTGAAGCCGGGTTGCCCGTCCTTGCGCAGCTTGCCTGCGGCGTGCTTGCCCTCCTCGTTCGGCGAGCCGGGGATCTCCAACCCTTCGGGATTCGCGCGCAGGTCGTCGAGCGTGACGTCGAGGCCCGCCGTCTGCAGGATGTTGTCGAGGGCCGCTTCCACGTCGCCGCCGAAGCACTGCTCCTCGTAACCCAGCTTGCATCCCAGATCGAGCATGATCTTCCAGTCTTCGCGCGCCTGCCCGGCAGGCTCGACGCACGGTTCGCGGAAGAACAGCTTGCGGCCGTAGGCGGCGAAGGGGGCCATGCGCTCGTGGCACATGGCGGCGGGCAGCAGGATGTCCACGTAGTCGTGGGTCCAGGGGCGCTCGTAGTAGTCCACGGCGGCCACGAACTCCAGCTTGCCGAGGGCTTCCTGGTAGCGGTCCGATTCGGGCCAGATCATCACGTTGCTGGCCACGAGGATGGCGGCCTTGATCTTCCCCTCGTCTATGTACTCGGGCAGGCGAGCCGTCTGGAAGTGCTTGGTGAACGATACCCAGGCGGGGAAGTCGTCCTTATCGACTCGCTTGTCGGCGAATCCCTGTTCGGCGTAGATGTCTTCGGCGCGGAACTTCGCGGTTGACGCGCTCACGTCGAGCGGCAAGCCGCCCGAGGCGAACATGACCCCGCCCTTCTTCTCGATCATGCCCATGAGGGCGGGGATCATGAACACGGCGCGCAGCGCATGGCCCACGTTGGAGGAATGGGCGAGGCCCGCCGAGCTGGTGACCAGCGTGCTGGGCGCGTTGTCGGCCAGCAGGTGCACGGCCTCTTCCAGCTTGGCTGCTGGCACCCACGTTATCTCCTCGACCTTCTCGGGCGGGTACTGGGCGGCCAGGTCGGCGAGCCCTTCGTAGCCGTGCGTCCACTCGTCGACGAACTGCTTGTCCACGAGGTTGTCACGGATGAGGATGTTGATGAACCCGAGGGCCAGCGCGCCGTCGGAGCCGGGCCGCAGCTGCAGGTGGACGTCGGCGAGCCCCATGACGGTGGGCGTGATGCGCGGGTCGACGATGACGAACTTGCAGCCGCGCTCCTTCTGGTCCATGAACTTCGCGTGGCGGTTCGGCTGCGACCAGGCCGCGTTGAGGCTCCAGATCATGCAGCTGCCCGTGGCGTCAGTAGGGTCGGATCCGGACGAGCTCTGCCCGCGGCCGTACACGAGCTGGGAGGTGATGTTCGTGGCCGTCGAGCACAGCGAGCTTTCGAGGCCGTACGTTGAGCTGCCGAACAGCGTGGCCACGCGCTGGATGGGCGGGCGCGGCTCCTTCGGGTCGCCGCAGTAGAACATCACGGCGTCGGGGCCGTCCTCCTCTTTGACGCGGTTGAATTCGCTCACGATTGCGTCGTAGGCTTCGTCCCAGGTGATGGGCTCCCACTGCGACTGCCCCGTGCCCTTGGGGTTCGTGCGGCGCAGCGGCGTTTGCAGGCGCTTGGGATCGTAGAGCTCCTGGATGCTGGCGAGGCCCTTCGCGCACAGCGGCGTGGTGGGATGGGGCGTGCGCGACTCGACGCGCACGATCTTGCCGTCCTGCACGTAGGCGGTCATGCCGCACTTGGGCACCTGGTTGCACATGTCGCAGTACGTGTAGCGCTTCTCGACGGGGGCGTCGGGGTCCACCGTGCCCTCGGCGTGCGCGATGTCGAAGCCGAACGCGCCGGCCAGCGCGCCCCCGGCGGCCAGGGCGGACGCGCCCTTCACGAACGAGCGGCGGCTGATGTTGCCCTGCATCGTGGTGTCGTTAATCGTGGTCATGGGTGCACCTTCCTTCCTACTCGCTCTTCGCTTCGTCGGCCTTGGCCTGGGCCTTCGCCTTCTTCACCCCGACGCCCACGCCGACGCCGACCGCGGCCACCGCGGCGACGCCTATCGTTGCCGCAAGGGGGTCGATGCCGGGAGCCGCCTTCGAGCTTTCGGCATAGGCGCCGCCCGCGGCGGTGGGCAGCAGGCTCTCGTCCATGCCGTTCATGGGCACGTAGTAGAACGACGTCTCGTCCACGCGCACGGCGTCGCCCTGGGCGATGCGCTTGCTGACGTCGCTCTCGGGGTCGTCGAGATCGCCGAAGAAGCGCGCGTGCGCCGGGCAGTTGAGCACGCAGGCGACGGGCAGCCCCTCCTCCGCGCGCTCACGGCAGAAGATGCACTTCTCGACCACGCGCGAGCGCTGGACGCCGTAGGCCTCGTAGGGCGCCTGGGCGTACTCGCCGAAGTAGTTGCCCTTGCCCTCGTTGAGCACGCGCGCGCCGTACGGGCACGCCGACATGCAGTAGCCGCAGGTGATGCACGCGTCGTAATCCACGATCACCACGCCGTCGTCGAGCTTCTGGCTGGCGCCGGTGGGGCAGACCGACACGCATTCGGGGTTCTCGCAGTGCATGCAGGCGTGCGGCAGGTACGCGCGCCCCGCCTCGCCGGCGGCCTCGCCCCATTCCACCGTGTCGAGCTTCACCCAGGATACGCCCGGGCCCTGGTTGTTCTGCAGCTGGCATGCCACGACGCATGCCCCGCATCCCGCGCAGCGCTTGAGGTCGATGAGCATTCCCCATTTCGTCATACGTGACTCCTCTCCTCGATGTCCCCGTGCCCTGCGCCTCGGTGCGGCGCAGGACGTTACGAATACTCTGGCAAATCGCTGGGGAAAGAGGTATCGGAAGCGGTGGATGAGCGTGCGAAACCGCATCGGTTCCGTTATATGATCTTTCGTTTTCCCAGGTGGCGACACGTTGTTCGGACGCATGCTATTGGGGTAGAATGGGAAGCGGAAGATCGTAGGGGATACGGGGGTCTTCCATGGGGAATCGCACTGCTCTGAAAGACGCGTGGTCGAAGGCGGTCACGCGGGCCAATGTGACGCTTGCCGTGGGATTCGGCTGCGCGGTGTCGATCTCGCCAACGTTGCTCACGGCGGCCACGCCGGACAACATGATGAGCGCGCTCGTGAACAAGCCTCCCCATGGTGCCTGCATGCCTTCGCTCGTGGCGGCTGCTCTGGCATGCCTCGTGATATTCCTAGGCGGACGACGCCTGTTCGCGGTGCTCGAGCGCACGGTGAAGCCGCTCGCGCTCGGCGTGGCCATGGCGCTCATGGGCGCCGTGCTGGTTCTGCCGCTCGTTACGAGGAACTCCGTGTCGGTAACGGGCGACGTGGTCATCGCGGTTGCAGGGTCGCTGTCGGTTTTGCTCTACCTGTTCTGGATGCAGTTGTTCGGCAGGCTATCGGCGCAGAGCATGTTCCTCACGCTGTTCCTGTCGCAAGTGCTGACCTGCGCCATCAACGCCATCATCTCGATCGCGAATATCTACACGGTCGTCGCGACATCCATCGCGTTGCCCCTGGTGTCGACGATCTGCCTGCGAGTTGGGCAACGCGAACACGCAGATGAACGCCCGTCGAGCGAGGTTCCCGCCTCGCAAGAGGGGCACGGAGCGTCGACGCTGATGCTCGTGAAGCTGGCGGCCATCGTGTTCGCATGGGGCGTGATCGACCATCTGTTCCGCAGCGAGTTCGATGCGTTCATGCGCACGCAGGTGACGACTTCGCCCTTCGCGGTGGCGTACCATGCTGCGGCGTTCGTCGTGGTAGTGGCGGCTGTCGCTTTCGCCTACGCGCTGCTGGCGTATCGCGAGCGCTTCCAGTTCGGGCATCTGTACCGCATGATATTCCTTCTGGGCCTTGCCAGCATCCTGTTGCTGCCCATCGTGCTGGCAGGGCAGGCGACTATCGTGGGCTACACGTGCAGCGTCATCATGTACCAGCTCGTGTTCCTGCTCGTCTGGGTCATCGCAGCGTCGGTGTTCCGCGATTCCCCGACTCATGCGCCTGGGTTCTTCGGGCTCGTGTACGGATTCTGGTCGCTGGGGTCGCTAGGCGGTGCGCTGTTCAGCTCGGTGTTCGTGCAGCACCTCACCATGGACAACGTGCATCTGATCGTGTTCGCGGCCGTGCTTGCGGTGGCGGTGGGTTACGCGGTCATGTTCACCGAGGCCGATGCGAACGCGCTCGTGCAAATCGTCCCGTACAAGCGTAAAGCGCCGTTCAAAGCGAAATGCCAAGCGGTTGCGCAGGAGTACCAGCTCTCGCCGCGGGAAACGGAGATCGCCATGCTCATCGCGCAAGGACGCGACTCGGCGCATATCGAGAAGAAGCTGTTCCTGTCGCGCAGCACCGTGCAGACGCACCGCATGCACCTCTACCAGAAGCTCGACATCCACAACCGCCAGGAGCTCCTCGACATCATCGAGGCCGCCGAGGCCGTCGGCGCGTCGTCGGCGCGTTAGGCGAACTCGGCGCCGACGTCGCGGTACGGAAATTTCCGGATCTTAACCAATTTTGACGTTTTGCGCGCCGTCGAGGGGCTTCGGCGCCCTTCTGCGCGCCTCCCGGCTCGGTGGCCTTTCGAGGCGTTTCGCATAACCGCAGGTCGGGAAGCCGCTGCGCTGACGACCCTTTTCGATTTCCCCGCCGCCCAGCCCCTTCGGGTACGCAAAACGCAAAAATTGGTTACTTCGAGCGAATTCCCGCGCCGAACGACGCCCGCGCTCGCGACCGGCTGCCGCTTCCCGCGCCGCTCCCTAGCCCTCGCGGCCTTCGGGCTCGAAGCGGTAGCCGATGCCCCAGACGGTCTGGATGACGCGCGGGTCGGACGGGTCGTCCTCCACCTTCTCGCGCAGCTTTTTGATGAACACGGTGATGCTCGACGTCTCGCCGACGAACTCCTTGCCCCAGGCCGCCTCCACGAGCTGCTCCTTCGACAGCACGAGGCCGGGGCTCGAGGCCAGCGCGAAGAATATCTTGAACTCCTTGGGCGTGAGCGACAGGCGCTCGCCGTCCTTCGTGACGCGGAACTGCCCGCGGTCGAGCACGAAGCGCCCCGCGTGCAGGATGTCGCCGCGCGGCGCGACGGGCGCGGCCGCCATGCTCGCGCGGCGCAGGTGGGCCTCGATGTGCATGAGCAGCTCGCGCGGATCGAACGGCTTCACCATGTAGTCGTCGCCGCCGGCCTGGAAGCCCACGCCCTTGTCCACGATGTCGCCCTTCGCGGAGAGGAAGATGACGGGGCAGGTGATGCCGCGCTCGCGCATGAGGCGGCAGGTGGTGAAGCCGTCCATCCGGGGCATCATCACGTCCATGATGACGAGGTCGGGCGCCTCCCGCTCGGCGACGACGAGGCCCTCCGCGCCGTCTTCGGCGTAGGCGAACGCGTAGCCCGCGTCGCCCGCCATGCTGCCCACGAGGCGCGCGATGCTGTTCTCGTCATCGATCAGCAGGATCTTCTTCATCGTATTCCTCCGTATCCACGGCAACGTAGGGGATGCGCACGGTGAACGTGCTGCCGAGCTTGCGGGCCGACGCCACCGACACGCTGCCCCCGTGCAGCTCGGCCAGCTCCTTCACCACGGCCAGGCCGAGGCCTGTGCCGCGGTAGCGGCGGTTGGGCGACTGGCCGGCCTGGCGGTAGCGCTCGAAGATGCCCTCCTGGTCGGCTTCGTCGATGCCCATGCCGTCGTCGGCGACGGACACGACGATGCAGGCGCCGTCGAACGTCGCGCGCACGTCCACGCGACCGCCGACGTGGGTGTACTTGATGGCGTTGTCCACGAGGTTCTCGACGATGCGCCGCAGCTTCTCCCAGTCGGCCATCGACACGGGCACGTCGGCGTCGGTCTTCGCGGTCAGGGCGATGCCCTTGTTCTTCGCCACGGGCTCGAGCGACTTCCTGATGAACCCCAGCAGGTCCACGAAGTCGACCGGCTCCACCACCAGCTCGTTCTTGTGCGCCTCGGCCTTCGAGATGGTCAGGATGTTGTTCACCATGTTGAGCAGCAGCGTGGCGTTCGCCTCGATCTCCTCCACGGCGCTGCGCGTCTTGGCGTCGAGCGAGTCGACCCCGCGCAGGATGCGCGCGAACGCGAGGATGGACGTGAGCGGCGTGCGCAGCTCGTGGCTCATGATGGCGAAGAACTCGTTTTTGTAGGCGGTTTCCTCGCTGAGGCGGTCGAGCGCCTTCTTGAGCTCGACCTTCTGGTACAGCAGCAGGTCGTTGAGCGCCGAGAGCTTGTCGGTTTGGCTGCGCACCTCGCTTTCGAGGTCGGTGTAGAGCCGTTCCAGCTGGCGGGCCATCTTGTCGAAGTCGTCGGCGAACTCGGTGAGCTCGTCGGGGCCGCCCACGGTGCGCGCCTCCAGCTGGTAGGAGAAGTCGCCCGCGCCGATCTGCTTCGCGGCGCGCCCGAGCGCGTCGAGCGGGTGCAGCACGAGCTTGCTCACGGCGAAGTAGATGCCCACGCAGGCCAGCACGAGCACGAGCAGCACCATGAACACCTGCTGCAGTACGCTCGTGCGCATGCCGTCGGCGTAGATGTCCATGGGCTCGGTGATGGACACGGCGCCGCCGATGTCGCCCACCTGCATGCCCTCCTTCTCGTAGCCGAACTGGTCGAGCTCGCCGACGGGCTCGCCGTGGCATTCGAGGCACGTCTCGGTCACGTACAGCGGCTCGGCGTAGCGGAACACGCGCCGCCCCTCGGCGTCGTAGCCCACGTCGTAGTACGCCTCGAGGGCCGCATCGGCGCCGAAGGCCTCGAACGCCCGCTGCTCGAACTCGTCGGGCGCGTTCGCCGCCTGGCGCGGGGTGGGGCTCGTGTACTGGATCTTGTAGTCGGTGTTCATGGTGAACAGCGTGCTCACCGACTTGGCGGTGACCACGCACACGAGGGCCTTCGTGCGGAAGGCGCCGTCCTCGGTGCGGTTGATGGTGTTCTGGTTGATGTCGATGAAGTCCCACATCGCGTGCATCTCGTCGGCCAGCACCTCGGCCTTCTCGCGCGCCTCGTTCTCGGCCTGCTGCTGTTGCAGCTGGACGTTCCACAGCGCGTCGACGGCCATGAGGGCCACGATGAAGGCGCCGATGAACACCGCGAACTTGAAGCGGATACCTCGTTTGAACGACATGGCGATTCCCCCTGAGGCGCGCATCGACGGCGGGCCCCCTTGCCCGTCGCCCGGTACGCGCGACCGTGCTACCCTCGTAATTATCCGACAAACGCGGGCGCGCGCGGCGGAAAGTCGCGGATGATAATACTTTTTTAATATCTGGTAGGACTTTCTTAACGGAAAGTTCTTCCGCAGGATATTGAACCGATGCGCCCACCTGGGGAAAATGGGGTACGCGGAGGAACGGGGGATCCAAGTTCCGCCGCTGTTTGGGAATCAGGACGAGGAGAGGAGCGCGAGATGAGGAAATCCGCGGATCAGGCATTGCCGTCGCTGTCGCGACGGACGTTCGTCGCGGCCGCCGCCACGACGGGCGCCGCCGCAGCGTTGGGGCTTTCCGGATGCAGCCCGAAGGCCGACACGGAGGCCGGCGCCGGCGCCGATGCCGAGGGTGCGGCGCCGGACCCCTACGCCGACGCGCAGGTGTTCTATTCCACCTGCCCGCCCGAGTGCCAGCACCACAACCTGAAAGGCTACGTGGTGGACGGCAAGCTGGTGAAGGTGGAGTCGTCCGAGCTGAACGACTGCGCGGCCTGCGCGCGCGGCATCAGCCGCTCGCAGATGGTGAACGACCCCGACCGCCTGACCATGCCGCTTCTGCTGGACGGCGAGAAGGGCAGCGGCCAGTTCAAGGAGATCAGCTGGGACGAGGCGTTCGACCTCATCGAGCAGAAGTTCAAGGACGCCATCGCGACCGACGGCAACAAGTCCATCTGCTACGTCACCGGCTCCGGCAACTTCGGCGCCATGCACGGCCCGGTGGCCAACGCGTTCTTCGGGCACCTGGGCGGCGCGTCGACCACGGTGGGCTCGCTGTGCTGCGCGGGCACCACGGCGGCCATCGTGCCCATCTACGGCAAGCGCTTCCTCGACTGCCGCAACCAGATCGAGAACAGCACCTACGTCGTGGTGTGGGGCAACAACCCCGCCATCTCGAAGCAGGGCTACTTCCAGCGCTTCGAGCACGTGGTGGAGAACGGCGGCAAGCTCGTGGTGATCGACCCCATCTACACGGAGTCGGCCGCCAAGGCCACCGACTGGCTGCAGCCCTGGCCCGGCACCGACGCGGCGCTCGGCCTGGCCATGCTCAAGGTCATCGTGGACGAGCGGCTCTACGACGAGGAGTTCCTGCTCGCGCACACGTGCGCGCCGTGCCTCGTGGACCGCGCGACGGGCGAGCCCGTGCTGAAGAACGCCGACGACCCCGCGTCGTTCGTCGTGTTCGACAAGAAGAGCGGCGAGGTGGTGCCGCACGACCAGAGCGGCATCGAGGCGGCCCTCACGCTGGACGGCACCGACGCGGCCGACGCCTACCAAACCGAGTTCGAGCTGATCGTGGCCGAGGCGTCCGCGTGGGATCTCGCGGCGGCCGAGGAGGAGTGCGGCGTTCCCGCGGCGGACATCGAGCGCATCGCGAAGGAGTACGCGGGCGCCGAGCACGCGATGATCGTGCAGAACATGGGCGGCTTCATGCGCACCGAGAACGGCACGTACGCCACGGCCGTGGGTGCGTACCTGGCGGCGTTCTGCGGCCAGGTGGGGCACGTCGGCGACGGCGTGAGCGACGCGGGCGGCATGAACGAGGTGGCCACGGGCAACCCGCTCGAGGTGCCGAAGGCCACCGAGGAGGTGGCAGCCATCCCGCGCTTCACGTTCGGCGAGGCCGTCCTGAACGAGGATCCCGTGAAGGTGAACGTGCTGTGGTCGATGACGGGCAACCCCATGACGCAGTGGCCCAACACGGGCATGGTGAAGAAGGCGCTCGAGAAGATCCCGTTCGTGGTGACGGTGGACCAGTACCTCACGTCCACGGCGCTGTACTCAAACCTCGTGCTGCCGTGCACCGGCATCTTCGAGACCGAGGGCGTGCTGGCCAACGCGCGCAGCCACTGGATCCAGCTCATGGAGAAGGCGGTCGACGGCCCGGGCGAGTCGAAGAGCGACCTCGAGATCTTCGCCGAGCTGGCCCGCCGCTTCGGCTTCGGCGACGCGTTCGACGTGCCCATGAAGGACCTCATCTCCAACGTGCTGGAGCCCACGGGCATCACCTACGACGAGCTCGTGGAGAAGAAGGCCGTCGACGTGGTGGGCAAGGACTACATCCCCTACAAGGACGGCGTGTTCTTCACCGCGTCGAAGAAAGCCGAGTTCTGGGTGGGCGCCTGGAAGAAGGAGGGCTTCAACCCCATCTGCAGCTACGCCCGCTCCGAGGAAGACGCGCGCAACGGCGATGAGCTGGCGGCGAAGTACCCGCTATTCAGCGTGCAGCGCAAGACGTACCGCAGCGTGCACTCCACGTTCAACAACCTGGAGTGGATGGACGAGGTGTGCGATCGGAAGCCGGTCGTCCTGCTGAACGAGGCGGACGCCGAGGCGCGCGGCATCGCCGACGGGGACGCGGTGGTCGTGTTCAACGACCGCGGCGAGCATCGCGGCGTGGCCGAGGTGAACGACCGCATCAAGGCCGGCGTGGTGGGCTTGCAGAACGGCTGGTGGGAGCAGCAGGGCGGCTCGTCGAGCTACGTCACCAACGACAAGTGGAAGACGCTCGGCGGCACCCACTGCTGCAACCAGACCCTCGTCGACGTGAAGAAGGAGGCGTAAGCCATGGCGCTCGGATTCTGGATGAACAACAAGAACTGCTACGGATGCAAGACATGCTCCATCGCCTGCAAGAGCGAGAAGCAGCTTGACCAGGGCGTGCTGCTGCGCCATGTCACGGAGATCAAGCAGGACGACCCGCGGGCGCTGTCGTTTTTGTCCCTGTCGTGCAACCACTGCGACGAGCCCGCGTGCGTGGCGAACTGCCCCGTGCAGGCCTACACGAAGCTGGAGAACGGCATCGTGCAGCAGAACCACGACCTGTGCATCGGCTGCAAGACGTGCATCGAGGCGTGCCCGTACCATGCGCCGTGCTACGACGAGCAGGAGAGCAAGACGTACAAGTGCGACATGTGCACGGACCGGCAGGAGCGCGGCGAGCTGCCCGCCTGCGTGGCGGCGTGCCCCGGCATGAACCTCGCGGTGGGCGAGATGGCCGACCTCGAGAAAGCGCACCAGGCCGACATCGTGTCGGACGACGCGGTGGAGACGAAGCCGAACTTCGTGATCACCGTCGATCCGGCGCTTTCCGCCGAGCCCGACGACACCGCCGTGGAGGCGCGCGCCGCCGAGCTGGCCGCGTCCAAGACCGCGAAGAAGGCGTAAACCCCTCCGGCTCCGCGCGCCCTCTCCCTCCCGGCGCGCAGGGTTTCTGCGAACGGCCCCGCACTGGCGGGGCCGTTTTGCCTGTTCGGCGGCATCCTCCGGATCGTACGATGCCCCCTGAACCCAAGATGGTTCGCTTCGACGATGGCGCGCGCCGCCTCCGTTTCCCTACCATGCTCTTCGCGCGGGGGAGCCGGCCGGACGTTCGGCCGCCGCGCGGACGAGAACAGGAGAGGAAGGAGACCGATGCACGCACAACGCAAGATCGCGCTGGTCGCCGTGTGCGCCTTGTTGGGGACGGTCGGCATCGCCGGCTGCGCTCCCCAAACGAACGAGGCGCTTGCGACGGGCGACCAGCAAACCCCGCAAGCGGAGGGGCACGAGTACACCGACGAGCAGCAGTCGATCATCGACGGCGAGGAGGGCACGGTATACGACGGCATCTCGCTCGACGCCTACCCGGGCAAGGACTACCTCGACGGCATGCACGACATGTGGGACGCCAACGTGGACCAGTGGGCGCCCGAGCTGCGCACGCTGCCGAGCGGCCAGATCGTGCAGCGCACCCCGAGCGAGCTCGCCGAGCGCGCCCGCCAGGGCAAGACGCCGTACAACATCTACCGGCTGAACAACGACAACCGCGGCTGCAACAGCTGCCACGCCGACCTCGACGCGACGCTGCAGCACCTCGCGCAGACCATGCACCCCTCGCCGAACAGCCCGGCGCTCGACGCCGAGATGACGGTGGACCAGTGCCTGTTCTGCCACACGTACTCGCCGGGCTACATCCCCACGCAGTACGAGTTCGGCACGCTCATCCACAACATCCATTACGGCTTGGAGGCCGACGGTCAGTTCGAGGACGAGTACAAGGGAAATTGCTACTCCTGCCACGACGCCACCAACGATGGCGAGGGCATGGCGCTGTGGGACCAGACCAAGTTCGAGCGCCTGCGCGGCGTGACGAAGGTCGAGAACGTCGAGGGCGACTTCTCCATCGACCAGGAAGCCACGATGGCGCAGGAGGACATGTTCAACATGGACGCCTGGAACCGCCTGTACGACCGTATGCGCTCCGGCGCCGAGTACGCCGACACGCCCATGCCCCAGAGCCTGTTCGACAGCTGGCCCATCACGGTGGACGGCGAGGTGAACAGCCCCTACACCGCGCTTCTTCCCGACCTCGTGAAGGAAGCGGAGGAGGCCGGCGTCGTGGTGACGAAGGTTTCGAAGGAAGTGTGCAACTGGAACGGCACCGGCGCCGGCTCGGTGAGCAACGTGGAGATCACTGGCATCCCCGTGAGCTGGCTCATCGAGCGTGCGGGCGGCTACACCGACAACGCCGACATCAACGGCGTGCGCGTCATGCGCGCCGACGGCTCGTCCAAGCGCGCCATGCCGCTCGACAAGGTAGACGGCGGCGAGGCGTTCCTCGTGTACAAGATCAACGGCGAGCAGCTGACCGCGGCCAACGGCTTCCCGTGCACGAACTGGTGCGAGGGCGTCGACCCCGAGGTGAACTCCAAGCAGATGAACGAGTACAAGGTGGTCACCGACGCCCCCGACTTCGACGATCACGTGTACGAGTTCGAGCATCACGACGGCAACCCGAACGGTTGGATCGAC
>PVMN01003094.1_pt1 | contig 14650 bp, 9 predicted proteins | sample 1853401 | NCBI WGS metagenome assembly PVMN01 (sample SAMN08533510, study PRJNA380276) | Human gut metagenome, whole genome shotgun sequencing project.
CCTATAAAAGAATCACCTATTTTTCTCCTCCTTCATCATCTTCCTCCACCTCTGAAACGCCCTCATCAAACTTTCTTCTTCCACTAATCCTACCATATTATAATGTTCGACAAAAGTTTCCATTGATTTTTTGAACATGATGCCGTGGCAGTATTTATTTTCCAGTAGAAATTCATAAAGTTCGGCCCTCATTTCTACTTCCATTGCTTTTTCAATGATAAGTGCACTGTTATGACCTATATAATTATATACATTTGGATTTTTGCCGTTTCTGGGATGGGGGAGGGTGAAGGTAATATTTCCGGTTTCGTGCCATGAGGCGTTGGGAGGGTGGGGAATGGATAGCTGGTGGAGAAAGTGGTAGATGGGCTGGGTGTCGAGAAGATGGATCGCGGAAAGTGAGGAAGAAGAGCGGTCTGGAGGTACGTCGAGGTGATTTTTGTAGCGCATGTACATGTAAGCCGCTAGATAGGGCTTGATCTGAAAAGTAACTGTAACCATTGTTTTTAGATTTGATTTGTAAAATATTTATCAGTGGAGTACCGTGTTTGATATTGGTATCCGTTTTCTTTTGTTGAAAATTTTACTTAAAAAGAAAGGCCGGGAGGACGCTTTTGTAATGCTTTGCTTTTCAGATAGTTACATAAGTGGGTTTTGGTTTTAAACCAACGGGTCGTTCCTTTTAAAGGAACGACCCGTTGCACACCGAGAAACACCTCGTTGGTTTTAATGCAACGAGGTGCTCCTTAAAATCAAGAGATAAAGCTAGAATAAATCTCTCGAAATTTTGAAATCATAAAATAACTTGTTTGTTTTTGATGTAAATAAATAGTACTATTGTATATTTACTTGTTTTTATCTATATAAAGAAATATACAGAGTGTCATATATGAAGAAATTTTAGATGAAGTCTATTTAACATAGTTTAAATGAGCCTCTTTTATATTTCTGATTTTATTTTATGTTTGAGGGAGATTTAAAATATAATTATAATGTAACTGAAAAGTAGAATAGGAAGGAAATCCAAGTAAAATGGCTAATAGTAGCTCCTTAAAACGAAAAAGCACTAAGTTCTATCAGAACTTAGTGCTTTTTCATATTCTATTCTTATTAAAATAAATATATAGTTCTTAAAATACAAATTATATCTCTTTTTCGGATTGTATTTATTAACAGTTCCGGTTTGGTATTATATAATGGAACAAAAGTATATATTCTTTTTGCAAAAAACAACGAAAAGACATATTTTTTTTATGGAATAGTCATCTAAATTGATAGAAAAAGTAAAATCAAGCAACATTTCTTTCCAGAATTACATATTTGATGTAAAAACACTACAAAAACAATGGATTATAATTAAGTTCTGATAGAACTTATCTAAGTGTAAAAAGTGAGTTTAAATGTTTTAGGGCTATTTAATAATTTAAAAAGAGATTTATGAAGAAAAAATTAGCGCTGCTATTTGGATACCTTTTTATAGGTATCGGGCTGATAACAGCTCAAACGCAGAAAGTCACGGGGACAGTGATTTCCGATGATGACAAACAACCTGTTGTAGGGGCTTCAATTGTCGTAAAAGGCACTAACTTAGGTACAATAACAGACATAGACGGGCATTTCACATTATTGGATGTACCACATTCAGCAAAAATATTACAAATCTCTTATATCGGTATGAAAACGGAGTCGGTTTCTGTTCAACCGACTGTTAGAGTTATCTTAAAGTCTGATACACAACTGATGGATGAAGTTGTTGTGGTAGGTTACGGATCAGCAAAGAAACTAGGGTCTGTAGTCGGTTCGGTAACAACGGTAAATAATAGCAAGATAGCCAATAGACCGGTTGCTAATGCCGGAGATGCATTACAAGGTCAAGTTGCCGGTTTACAAGTATTTACTCCCAGTGGAGAACCAAGTGGAAGTGTTGTAATGCGATTGCGTGGAGTCAGCTCGATCAATTCAAATACAGAACCTCTCTTTATTCTCGACGGCTCACCTATATCATCCGGAGCATTTACAGCATTAAATCCGAACGACATCGAAAGCATGACCGTATTGAAAGATGCTTCCTCAACAGCTATATATGGTTCTCGTGCTGCTAACGGGGTAGTAATAATGACTAGCAAGAAAGGAAAAATGGGACAGAAAGCCCGTGTTAGTATCAATGCGCAATATGGCTGGTCGAGAATGACTGGGGATAACATAGAGATGATGAATACCGAACAATGGCTTAACCTGCAGGAAATGCTGGACCCGGGAAAAGCATACGATACTACATTTCAAAAACGGAAAAAGTTCTATATAGATAATGGTATATCTACAGATTGGGCGGATGTTTTCTTCGGAGATGCAGCTCCTACCCAACAATACGATGTAAATGTGGTTGGTGGTTCCGAAGGGATCAACTACTATATTTCATTTGGACATTATGATACAGAGGGAATTATGGACGATTCTTCATTGCGCCGTGAGACTTTGCGCAGTAATGTGGAAGTAAAGGTGACCGACTGGTTGAAAGCCGGGATTAACGTGAACCTTTCCTATCAGAAATATAACACGACAACTTTCGGAACGGAAGCTAATAGCGTTTATAATAAAGCGTATGCTGCCCGTATTTATCGTCCTGACCAAACAATAAACGAGATATTGACAGACGAAGAAGGCAACTTTACAGGCTATGGAAAACGATTGGACTATTTTGACGATATGGGATATTATAATCCGTATTACTTGGCAGAACTTCAACCGAATGACCGGAGTACGGTACGTATCAATGGCAATACCTTCTTTAATATAAACCCAATAAAAGGATTGAATATACGTACCTCGCAGGCAGTAGATGCCTTTGATTATCGTAACTCCCATAAAGCCTATCCGGAAGGCCCTTTTGAAGGGGCAGGGGTGGCGTCCGAGTCTTTCGAACGTTATTATTCATTTACTTTCACCAATACGGCGGAATATAAGTTCAGTCTGTCAGACAAGCATCTTTTTACCGTGTTGGCCGGACAGGAGTCCATTATCACAAAGAATGAGAATTTCTCGGCAACTTCTAAAAAAATGGTAGATTTACGAATGATGCTGATGGCAGCTGGAGCAGAGTCAGAAGTGCCGATACATTCGATGTATGACAAGGTTTTCAATTCTTATTTCGGCACAATCAGTTATAGTTTCGCTGATCGCTATTATGTCGATTTGGCAGCACGGCGGGACGGTTCTTCTCTGTTTGCCAAAAACAACCAGTGGGCAAACTTTTATTCTTTGGGAGCCATGTGGGATATGAGAAAAGAGAATTTCCTGCAGAACGTTTCATGGTTGAACAGTTTACAGTTGAAGGTGAGCTATGGAACAACTGGTAATTCCGGTATCAGCGCCTATAATGCGTTGGCATTGGTTGGTTCCGGTTTGCTGTATAACGGACAACCGGGTATTGCTCCTTCTACCGTCGGAAATGATAACCTGACATGGGAAAGTATGAAAACACTGAATGTAGGCATCAGTACAAGAGTGTTTGACCGCTTTTCTGTAGAACTGGAATTTTATAACCGTCAGACGGATGATATGTTGATGGGGTATCCATTGTCATATACTACCGGACACGGAAGCAGTGTGGAAAATGTAGCAAGTATGCGTAATCGTGGTTTCGATATTACTCTGGGAGTGGATATTCTGAAAACGAGAGATTTTTCATGGAGTGTCTCCGGAAACCTGAATTATAATAAGAATGAAATAACTAAACTGTTTAACGGATTGGATGAATATACCTTGCCTGATACCGGTTTGAAGATGAAGGTCGGCAAACCTTGGGGAGAATATTACTATGTGAAATGGGCAGGAGTCGATCCGCGTGACGGATATAATATGTGGTACGACAAAAATGGAAATCTGACGAAGAGTTACTCCGAAGAAGATGCAGTTTTTGTCGGTAAACAACGCTATGCACCATGGTCCGGTGGCTTTGGCACCCAGTTCGGATGGAAAGGGATTTCTGTTAGTGCCGACTTCTCTTTTATGCTAGGCCAGTATATGTTGAATAATGAGCGCTTTTTTACAGAGAATCCCACTTTTGCAGGTTCGGACAATCAAACTGTAGAAATGCTTACCATGTGGCAGAAGCCGGGAGATATAACCAGAATTGCCACTCCCGACTCCCCGATGCAGTTTGATACGCATTTACTGGAAAATGCTTCATTTATGCGTATGAAAAACCTGACTGTCGGGTACACCCTTCCGGCCAAACTGATTCAGAAAACAGGAGTAATCAGTAACGCCAGAATCTACTTTGTAGGACGTAATTTACTCACAGTGACTAAATATAAAGGATATGACCCGGAAGTAGACAGTAATATCCAATTGGGTAACTATCCCAATACGAAACAATATTCTTTCGGAGTCGAACTAACTTTCTAAAAACATAAAGAATGGTGAATATGAAGAAAATATCTATAATAGCATTGACTATACTGACACTTGGGGTGACTTCTTGTGATATGGATAAAATGCCATACGATGCTGTTCCTACAGAAGAAGCGTTAACGACCATAGTCGGTTTTGAAGAAGCACGTGCCGGTATCTATTCCGTATATTTAGGACTGACAGGAGGAAGCTATGTATTAGCTCCGGAAGTTCAGGCAGATGCCTTTAATGCAGTGGCGGATTTCTCTAATAAATATGGTGAGTTGCACCGTTGGACTTTCGAGAGCACCAACTCTACCGTAGAAACAATCTGGTCGAACTACTATGCCGCTATCGGACGTGTCAACTTCTTTATTGACGGGGTAGGTAAGATCGATGAGAATCCGGAAATCGAATTGACTGAAACCCAGAGACAACAGATTAATGTGTATGAGGGGGAAGCGTATTTTACAAGAGCATACTGCTACTTTTATCTAGCTACTTTATTTTGCCGCGATTACGATGTAGCTACCGCAGCAAGTACTCCGGGACTGCCGCTTCAGGTAAAATATGAGCCTAAACTTTCTGCTACCCAATATCCGGGACGATCTTCATTGGAAGATACTTACAAACAGATATTGGAGGACCTCGAAGAAGCCGAAGAACGTATAGAGACTGCAAAAAATGGCATTGCTGATTATGACAGGTATATTAATGGTGCATACGTGACAGTCAACACGGCTCCCAAGAATTGTGGGAATTATATCACGGTAGATGTAGTGACTGCCTTGAAAGCGCGTGTTGCCCTGCAAATGGACGACTATGAAAATGCAGCCAAATATGCAGGTGACCTGGTTAATTCGAACAGATATCCATTATCGAACACAGCAACAGATTTTGAAAGCGTATGGAAGAATGACAAGGGAACGGAAACCATCTGGCAGATTGCCATGACTAGTGCCGACGATGCCGGTGTACCTCTGGGGACTATTTTCATTGGTTATCCGACTACAAAGAAGGATTATATTCCTACACAAACACTGATTGACTTATACAATGAAAAAGATATCCGGCTAAAGACTTATTTCGGAAAATATCACTTAACCGTATCGTCAGGTAATGCGGCAGACATCTATTTCTTTAATAAATATCCGGGCAATGAATATTACAATGCATTAGGAAGCGAAACACGCTATTTGAATCAGCCGAAACCATTCCGAATTGCTGAAATGTATCTGATTGCCACTGAAGCTAATGCAAAGATTGGAACGGCAGCTGCAGTGAAAAAGGGTAATGACGCTTTGAATGCATTAAAAAAAGCGCGAATCGAGGGATGGACTGATGCAACCTACGATCAGGAAGCTTTATTAAATGAAATCATGAACGAACGGGAACGTGAGCTTGTAGGTGAGGGATACCGGTTGATGGACCTGAAGCGTTGGGGGAAAGGTGTGAAGCGTGGAAAACCGCAAAGCAAAGGACTGGTGCTTTTCCCGGGACAAGCAAGTACTGACGGACTGGATAAACTTATGGATGACCAGCGGATGCTTTGGCCTATTCCTAAAACAGAAATGGATGCCAACCCTCAATTGGCAGGTCAGCAAAATCCGGGATATTAATCAATGAATAACGTAAATTATCAAACACTTGAGTAAAATGAACTATCTGAAAATATACACCCTTCTTCTATGTGCCGTTCTGATCGCCGCCTGTTCGGACGATGAGGAACAGTTTAATTCCGGAGCGGCTACGGTAAACTTGCAGGAAACTGCAATGACGGTGAAAGAATCTGCCGGTTTGTGTACTGTGCCTGTTGTTGTGACGGGCGAACATACCGGAACTATCCGTGTGACGTTCGAATTAAAAGATCATAATGCCAAAGAGGATGAAAACTATATTGTCACAACCAAAACGTTACTTATTCCTGCCGGGCAGGAAACAATGAATTTTGAGTTTAAGACCGTTGATGACAAGCTTGTTAATGACGACCGTTCTTTTGATGTTGAAATTGCTGATGTGAAAGGGGCGTCTATTGGTGAGAACAAGCGACTGACAGTGACTATCAAAGACAATGATTCAAGCTTTTATGAAACGCTTTCAGGAACTTGGATATTTACCGGAACGGCTTCTGCCACCAATGTTTCCAATGTGCCAGTGGGATTCTCCGTTAGAATAAATACAGCGGAAGAAGGCACGGAGGCATACGAACACTATCTGGTCTGTTCGAATAAGAATGGATTTGATCCGGATAATGATATTGAATGGGAATTTAGTTGGCGGTTGTATTATGAATATGATTCGGAGGCGCAGAAAACCTACCTGTCCATTGTGCCGGGTGAAGATGTCGCTTCTTATGGCCCGTATACTATTCGTTTCAGGAGACTGGCTTTGGACGGAAGTACTTCTGACGTATATCGCGGAGAATATGATGTTGAAACTAAAACTGTCACTTTCGAGAATGCCAATTTGATAGGCGATATGTATAAGGACGGCTTGATACAAATACAGAAATTCAGGCTATTTGGCTGTAAGATGGAACACATCAGATAAAACAAGATTATTAACATAACAAATAAAAGAACTTATGAGAGCATTAATTGTCTGCATTACGCTGTTGTTCGCTTTTCTAACTTGTACCATGGCACAAATACCATCAGTCAAGGTTGAAAATACGAAAGGAGCACAGGTAAATACCTCCTCCCTGGTTAATCACAAAACACCTATGATTATTTCTTTTTGGGCAACAACCTGTAAACCATGTATTCGTGAATTGGACGCTATAAATGAACAATTGCCCGATTGGTTGGAAGAAGCCAATTTCCGTGTAGTAGCTGTTTCGACAGATGACAGCCGTTCTACTGCTAAAGCGCGTGCATTGGCAGAGGGACATGGATGGGATGATTTTATCATGTTGTACGATAAAAATCAGGAATTCATGCGAGCTATGAATGTAAGCCTGACTCCACAGGTATATGTAGTGGATGCCGATGGGAAGATTGTCTATTCACACACCGGGTACGCGCCGGGAAGTGAGCTGGAACTACTGAAAGCGATAAAAAAACTACAGAAATAGAAACTGTTATTATTCATAGATAAACGCAATGACATGACTAGAATAAGAATTCAGGTGTTGGCTTTAGTAGCGTTATCGTCTACTCTAACCTATGCGCAGCAAGATAACAAAAAAGGTTATCTGACAGGGAGCTTTGAAACGAATACGATTTACTACAAGGATGATAGTAAGACAAAAGCAGAATCTCCGGAAGATCATTTCGGTTCGAACAATTATCTGAAACTGGATTACTATCAAGGTAAGTTTGCCGTAGGTGTACAGTTGGAAGCCTATGAACCGGTACTGGTGGGATACCCGACAGAATTGGAGAAAGCAAAACTAACCAACTATTACGTATCTTGGGCCGACAAGGATTTTTCCGTAACAGCGGGTACATTTTATGAGCAGTTTGGGAGTGGACTGCTATTCCGTAGTTGGGAGGACCGTATGCTTGGTTTGAATAATGCGGTGATGGGAGCACGTTTTACCTACAATTACAAGAATATTGTAAGGTTGAAGGCCATTTGGGGAACTCCACGTTTTGGAATGGACTTTTCCGACACACAAGTACGTGGCGTAGATGTAAGCTTCTCCTTATCTGAAATGCTTAGTTGGCAAAATACATCCTTGAGTATCGAAGGAGGGGCATTGAACCGGTATGAGAAAATCAATATCGACCTCGAAGAAGAAGGGGGAAAACCTTATTCGAATGGCTTCTCGGGACGGGTAAATTTTGAACGCTCCGGATTTACAGCGAAAGGTGAATATGTGGACGGTGGCAATAAATATTATAATTTCATCCATGATGACAAACTTTATGCGAGGAAACGTGCCAATGCGCAATTGCTGGAGCTGGGATATAGCGGCAATGGGTTGGGGGTAAATCTGACCGGGCGCCGTTTGGAATGGATGAATAGTGAGATTATTGCCGGTAATGGTTCGACTTCGAATCTGTTGAATTATGTCCCGGCTATGAGTACGCAATATACCTATATGTTGACCAACTTGCATCCTCATACTCCACAAATAGGAGATGTGACAAATGCAGTTAGCGGTGAGATGGGCGGACAATTGGATGTCTTTTATCATTTCAAAAGAGGAACGGTCATTGGAGGTAAACGCGGTTTGAAATTACATGCTAACTTTTCTACCTATTATGCTTTAGAAAAAGAAGGAACAGCCCAGATAGGTAACTTGGCATTTCGTGACTTTAGTGTTGATGTGGAAAAGCAATGGACAAAGTCATTCAAAATGAACTTGCTTTATTCTATGCAAGAATATAGCCCTTCGTACGGAGCGAATAAAACGACTAATCTGTCGAATATTTTTGTAGCAGATTTACAATATAAGTTCACGCCTTCTTTTTCAACTCGCATGGAGTTGCAATACCTAACTACAAAAGAAGATCAGAAGGACTGGATGGCAGCTCTGTTGGAGATAAATTTTGCTCCGGCATGGAGCATTTACGGAAGTGATATGTATAATCACGGCAAGGATAAAATCCATTATTACAATGTGGGAGCCAGTTATGCCAAGTCACGTACGCGTATAGCCTTGAGTTATGGTCGTAACAAGGAAGGGTACGTCTGCTCTGGTGGAGTTTGCCGGACGATTCCTAAATATACAGGTGCTAACCTGACTATAACTACTTCATTTTGAGTTCATCGAAACATTTATTAATTAGAATATAGAATATGAGAAAATTTACAATGTTTTTTATGTCAAGTCTGATATGCTTGTGCGGATGTTTTACAGCGTGCAGCGGTAATTCTGACGACAATGGTGAAGAGCCGGATAACGGCGAAGTGACAGGACCTATTACTTTGACTGTGGATAAAGCCAAGATTGAAGCCAATGGAACAGATGTGGCGACTTTTACGGTGACTGATGCCAATGGAAAAGTACTGACGACTTCCGAATATATGAAGAATGTATATTTTGAAGATGTAACTACCGGTGATTATTTGGAGAGACGGACCAATACGTTCTCGGCAGTAGAGAACGGGACACATAAGTTTAAGGCATATTACCTGGACTGGGAGTCGGATGAAGTTTCCGTAACCGCACAGAATCGTAAGAATTATGAACTTTTCTATCGTAAAGTAGGTGTCTTCAAAATGACGGGAACTTGGTGTACTTATTGTCCGGCCATGACTTCGGCATTAAAGAAAGTGGAAGAACTGATGCCGGGACGTATGGTAAAAATGGCTTTTCATTCTTCCAGCAGTTCCGCCACTGACCCGTTCCATTTGTCACAGACAAGCACAATCATGGGCCGTTTTGGAGCGTCCGGTTTTCCTACCTGTATCTATGATTTGAAAGTCATGTCGATAGACAGGAACGTGAGTGCTATCAAACAGACTTTACAAAGTCAAATCCGACAATATCCGGCAACCTGTGGAATTAAGGTAAATACATCTTATAATTCTTCTATGGGTGAGATTACGGTGGATGCCGCACTGAAGTCGAGCTTGGGAGGAGAATATGACCTTGTTTATGTCTTGGTGACTGATGGCTTAACAGCATCCGGAGGAAATGAGACCTCGTACGATTATACAGTAAGAGCTATTTCCAACAATTACCTGTCGATGTCAACCGACGGACGGTTTACTGTGAGTGCAAACGAGGAGCACACTGCCGCAACTTTCAGCATTTCTAATGCAAAGAACCTGAATCCTGCCACATCGCGTGTAGTGGTTTATGCATTGCGTAAAGTGGATGACGCGTATATGGTGGATAATATAACCGAATGTTCTATCAATGGTAGCATAGACTATCTCTATAATGATTGAGGCTTATGAAAAAAATATACTCGACAATTCTACCAATTGTAATGATCCTTTGTTTAGCAATGCTGTCATCCTGTTCCGGCAATTCGGACGAAACGGAGAATGGAGGGACGGATGACGGCATTTTGCGTATTACAGCTGATAAGACGGCTATACAGGCAGATGGAGTAGAAAAAGTGACCTTCACGGTCAAACTGGGTACAAAAGATGTAAGTGAAGAAAGCACAATGAACCTGATTTTGGTAAAGGAATCGGGAGAGGAAAACCTGGATTATGGTGTTCGTGCTTTCAGCACTTCAGTGCCGGGTACGTATGTCTTTAAAGCCCGCTATTATGAAGGAAAAGCAATGGTCAGTGAAAATGAAGTGACCGTTCAGGTTGCTCCCGTATCAGGAGGAACCAGCTATTATCATAAATTACTGGGGATGCAGTTTACTTCTATCGGGTGCCAGGCCTGTCCGGCGCTTAGCACTACATTGAAAGCAATTCAGACTGAACAACCGGGGCGATTGGCTATCGCTTCTTTCCACATGGATTTCGGAGGAATGACGGATCCCATGAGTACAGCAGCTACCAATAATTACCGGACTAATATTCTCGGTAATTTCTCGGGACTGCCTCGTTTCTTTTACAATCTGCGTAAGGGTACTAAAGAAATGATCAGTATCAAGAGCCAGATTGAAGAAGAGCTTCAGAAAGAATTAAGTAACTATCCGGCTTCTTGTGGGGTAGCTGTTGAGTCTGTGTATAATGCTTATGACCGTACAGTGAAGATTACTGGCAAATTAACTTCCAACGTAACAAACACTTATCGTTGTTTGATTTATCTGGTAGAGGATGGAATCAAATACTTTCAAACGAATGGCGCGAATGATTATACGCATAATAATGTGGTACGTGCAGTGGTGTCCACATCGTTGAACGGCGACCGTTTTAATGGGGAAGTAAATGCGGGAGTGGAATCTACCATGAAACGATCTTATCAATTGGAACCAGGATGGAATGTGGATAATATGCGTGTGATAGTGTCGATGCTGACAACTTTGGATGGAGGAAAGACTTATACGTGTAACAATGTAAATGAGTGTAAACTTGGAGAATCAGCAGATTACTTGTATAACGAATAAAGAAGAGTTATGTGTATAAATGTCTATAAAATAATATTGCTGGTCTGTATGTGCTGTGTGGGAATATGCTGGATTTCCTGTTCAGGCAATTCCGATGATTCGGAGCAGACGGAAGTGATTTTGAGCGTCGATAAAAATACGTTGACTGCGGACGGAAAGGATATTATAACCTTTACGGTAATGCATGCGGGAATAGATGTAACTGCTGATGCAATCATCCGTTCCGTGATGGACGGACAAACTTTGGATGGAAATACCTTTTCTACTTCTAAAGCCGGAACCTACGCTTTTGAAGCATCTTATGGCAAATATGTATCCAAATTGATAACAGTAGTTGCAAAAAGTACATCAGGTACAGTATCCAATTTTGTGAGACGCATCTGCGCAATGGAGTTCACCGGAACATGGTGTGCCATGTGTCCGGCAGGAATGACCCGCCTGAATTATCTGATAAGTTCGAGTTACGAGGGAATTGTTTATCTGATGTCATTTCATGTTGATGGGACAAGTGCCGATCCAATGACAATTGAACAGTCATCGATTCTTTCCAGAAAGTTTGCTATCTCCGGTTATCCTTCATGCGTGGTTGATATGCGTGGGACAATGGGGCTATCTGAAAACTATAGTGTCATGCGGGCTATATTTAATGAGTCTTTGGAAAAATACCCCGCTCATTGCGGAGTAGCTATCAGCTCTGTTTATAATGAGGTTGATTCCGAAGCTAAAGTTACTGTGAAAGTGACTTCGGAGAAAACGGCTGATTACCGCCTGGTATTGTATGTTGTTGAAAATGGATTGAAGTATCAGCAAAATGACGGAGGCAACTATCGGGACTATACACATAATCATGTAGTCCGCAAATTACTTTCTGCTTCTGTAGAAGGTGACAAACTGGGACAAATTGCAGAAGATAAGGAAGAAGTTAAGGAGTATACTGTGGCATTAGACGATACATGGAAAGCAGAGAATCTTTCTTTTTATGCATTAGTAATGGATGAAAACGGCTATGTAAACAATTTGGCTGTTTGCGAAGCAATAAACGGCAATGCCGATTATGAATATGTAAATGATTAATCACATTTATCACTTAGAATTATGAAGAAGAAATTAATTAGCTTATTATTTTTATTAGGGCTGGTGTTAGTTATAAGCCCTATGGTGCTATCGTGTTCGGATAAGGATGAACCTGCTGTGGAACCTGACGTGCCGGTGACCCCGGATGTACCACTTCCTCCTGTACCAACTCCAATCAGATGGGTAGAAAACGAAGTGGATGGTGGTGAACGTGGGGTAGGCATCAAAGTGACTAGCAAAACTACCAACAACTTTGTGTTTGAATGTACCCCGGGAGATAAGGTGCAATCTTATCGTTTGGATGTTTATCCTTTATGTCGTATGTATAACTACTTATTTGAAAGTGGCGGTTCAGGTGCAAGTGAAGAAGAAATCGAAGATTTGATTCTGAAAGCTCTCTATAATTCGGAGGGTGCCGGTGCTTATACTTTCAACAGGAAAACATTAGGAGATAGTTACCCGAATACAGAGTTTGACTGGACAAATTCCAAATATGCTCAATCGGAGATTGTGCCGGGAGCAGAATATTTGATTATAACGGTAGGGTGTAATGATGAAGGCGGACAAAATCCGGCTGATATGAAAATCTGTTATTTGAAAACTCCTTCAGGAGATGTAGCAGGCCATCCTCGTGTTGAAATTGATGTTAAAGCAAGTTATCAGGCAGCTGCCATTCAATATGTCCCCAATGAGGATTGCAAGTATTTCTATCAGTTCTGTGCGGATTCCGAACCTATCGATGCGTTTATTGAAGCTTATGGACAGAATATGTATATCGATTTTATGAGACACTGGACACAGACATCAGAAGATGCACAGGTACCTGAAGAAGAATTATTATATATAGTTGATTTTGGGTATAATGCCGATTCGGAAAGAAAATTTACAGCTACTACTATCGGACTGGATGAGAATAAGAATAAAGGAGATTATGTACGACAGGATTTCCAATTGAAAGAAATTCCTGATGGTGCCAAAGAAGCGAAATGCGATCTGAAGATCACAAAGACGGGGGCCTCTATTGTTAACATGGATGTAAAAATGGAGAAAACTTGTTATGCCATGTTTTATCGTATATTCAGTGCTGCTGACTGGGCACCTTATGAAAATGCCGATGAAGCAACAATGACGGCACTTGCACAAGCTTTAGATCAAGAAGGATGGGGGATTAAGAATATAAATTTCAGTCAGGAAGGCTCGTATGCAACTACAGATTACCAACATGCTCTTGATCCGAATGGTTCTTATGTTGTTGCTTATGTGGGGCGTAATGGATATGGACAATTATCAGAAGTGAAGACGGAAACTTTTTCTACCAAAGCACGAGTAATGGATAATCCGGGAGCATCTAAAGCTACGATAGATATTACCATTTCCGATCCGGGACGGACAAGCCTGAAATTAACCTATACTTATAATCAGGAAGCGGCAGTATATTATCACCAATACATTATGACACCGGATTTACTTGAAGAAGGTAATAAGGCTGAACTGATTAAATATCTGATGTCAGAAAATTCAAATATATGGGCTGCGAATGCGAATGGAGGAGTAGAAAATTTTAAATGGACCGGTTTGGATCCAGGAACGGAATATACATTCGCTTATATGGCAGAAGACTGGGATGGCGTATTGACAGATGTGAAGATTGTGAAAGCGACGACTGAAGCTATTATAGCAGGTCCGAATCCAACGATGCAACTGAATGCCTACATGAGTGATTTGGGCAACTTTACAGTTCAGTATTCTATTGTGAAGGATGTTGCCAAACTATATTATACCATTACAGAAGATAACTATTCCGCAAGTGGTGATTATACTTATCAGGAATGTATGGATGTATGGAAAGAGCGTTGTCTGGATTATGGTTTATCAGGTGTCAACTCAACTACTCAATCGTATGATAAGACAAGTGAAGCCAAACGACTGGTTGCTTTATGTGTGCCTATTGGTGCCGATGCTGATGGAAATGAAGTAATTGGCGACCTTTATACAGTATTCTATGATAAAGAAAAAGGTATTATTACTGATCCTTCCGTATTATTCCCCGATGCTCCGAAATTGAAAAAAGGAATAAAGGGAATAGCGAAACCTCAAGTAGTGAAGAAAGATAACCGGGTTCCTGCAAAATTGATTGTTAATGAACAAGTGAAAGTGAATACTCCGGGAGTCATGAGAAGTGAAAGTGTTATTTATCTTGATTTGAAGAAATTAGG
>PVMN01003116.1_pt1 | contig 14545 bp, 1 predicted proteins | sample 1853401 | NCBI WGS metagenome assembly PVMN01 (sample SAMN08533510, study PRJNA380276) | Human gut metagenome, whole genome shotgun sequencing project.
CCAATGTGGCGTGCGCATGTACATTTCTTTCTCTGGAGGTATCGACGTGCCAAGCATCAACGGCAGTGTATCGACCCATACAAAGGCGAAAATTGGGGGCCTTGAGGGGCGACCATTACAAAAGGGCGATGAACTTGGTATCAAAGCGTTCACCAGAGATGAAGTGCATATCTGCGATTACCGTGGTGAAGGGCACACTCTATTCAATACCGCCTTATATAACCGTGGGGGCCGTGAATGTCATGAGCCGTTACGCGTTGTATTAGGTGATCAGGCAAAACATTTTACCGAGAAGGGAATTAAGACCTTTAGTGATAACATCTATACACTGACTGTAGAATGTGACCGTATGGGCTTTCGCTTAGATGGTCCTGAAATTGAACACGTAGACAGTGCAGATATTATTTCTGATGGAGCCGTATTTGGCTCTATCCAAGTGCCATCGAATGGACATCCCATTGTCCTCATGGCAGATCGCCAAACAACAGGGGGCTATACAAAAATAGGCACTATCATTACCGCAGACCTACCTCGGCTTAGCCAATTGCCGGTAGGGGATGGGATTAACTTTAATATCGTGTCTATTGAAGAAGCGCAAGATATATACCGAGCGTATATGGGACGTTTAAAGAAACGTATCAAATTAGCACATGAACAAAGTGCTTATGTATTTAAATTAAATAATGTCATATAAAAAATAACGTCTAAAGAGATTATTCTTTAGACGTTATTTTTGTTTTGGGCTGCCAATGTATCTCAATTTGACTGAAATGCTAATTTATAAAAATTTAATGAAATATAGTACTGTAAAACAGGTGGAGTTATTAGAGTGTAGATATATAAGGCATTTTGATCATTATTTTTATAATTTATCAATTATATTTATATGGGAAAAGTTAAAATGTGAGTTTAAATTCATCTTCTCTTCTAAATTATGGTATAAAATCACCCCAATTATTAGGTTTTATTTTATAAGTGGGTTAAAGAAATCACGTTGTTGCTGAATTTGCAATAGCTATTCCAAAAATGAAATGTTGGTGAAAAGGGGTTGCAAGCATATCGAAAAATTTGGTATACTCGCTATATCGAAAAACTTGAATTGAAATTACTTGTTATATAGAAGTTTGAAAGATTTATAGTAGTTTAAAGGAGAAAACAATGAACAAAATCTTTAAAGTAGTTTGGAACAAATCCAAAAATTGCTACGTAGTAGTATCTGAATTCGCTAAGAACAATAGCGGTAAAAAGAAAATTGTTGTGGCTGGTATCTTTGCAGCATTAGCTATGACTAATGCTAATGTAGCATTGGCTGTAAACGAGGTGCCTACATCTACTGGTGGTGCATCTGTAGCTTTTGGTGATAGTGCTACTGTTACAGGTGCCAATGCAGTCGGTTTAGGTAACAGTGCTAGTGTTACAGGTGTAAATGCAGTTGCTTTAGGTACAAATGTAAAAGCTCCTAATAGTGATGTTGTTGTAATTGGTACTGCTGCAAAAACAGAGACTGCTGGTGGTGGGATTGCTATTGGTCAAAATGCTTATTCAAAAGGTCTATATGGTAATACACCAAGTGTTGCTGTAGGTAAAAATTCAATTGCAAATGGTGGTACTGCGATTGCTGTTGGTACTTATGCGACGGTAAACGAAGTTGGTACTTCATTTTCACAAGGTATTGCCATTGGTGGTGGTGCATTACCGGGGCAAGGGGCTACCGTTATAGGAGACCAAGCTATTGCTATTGGTGGTAATACTAAAGCCTTTGGTCACTCATCTATTGTTATTGGCGGTGACGATGCTGATAGAATGACGTCTACTAAAGCAGTTTATACTGATATTACAACAGGTGAACCTGCTGTCGCTACTGTTTCTGATGCTGTTAAAGCTTTAACCGGGTATGAAATTAAGTGGCGTGATTATAATAATGCTACAGCAGACCATATCGGTATCACAGTAGGTACTAAAGGGCAATCTGGTAATGCTGGTATTGCTATTGGTACTGGCGCTGATTCTAAAAACCGTATCGCCGGCGCTTTAAATGGCGTAAATACAAGTGGTGCAGATAATACATCTGTAACAAATGCCATCGCTATTGGTACAGGTGCGAAAGCAAATCGTGATAACTCTGTCGCTTTAGGTGGTGGTTCTACTACAGATAAGCCAGGTACTAAACAAACTAGCTATACATTGCCAACAGGTGTTACTGCAAAATGGTCTGGTGGTGAATCAACTTTAGAAGGTGACGTTGTTTCCTTCGGTGCGGAAGGATTCGAGCGTCAGTTGAAAAACGTAGCTCCTGGTGAAGTAAGTGCTACTTCTACAGACGCGATCAATGGTTCTCAGTTAGCTGCTATCGCAGATCAAATTGCACTTAAATATGTGTCTATTAACTCTACTGATGTTCCAAATAAAGACAACACTGGTGCAAAAGCTAATAACTCTATTGCTATTGGTCCTAATGCATCTACAGATACGGCTGCAACAAGCTCTGTAGCTATTGGTGATGGTGCTAATGCAACAGGTCGATCTACAGTTGCATTGGGGTTATCAGCACAAGCTAAATCGGCAAATGCTACAGCGGTAGGTGCTAACTCCATTGCGTCCGAGGATGATACTGTGGCAGTTGGTCATGGTGCTAAGGCAACAGATGGCAATGCCAGTGCTTTGGGGGCTGATGCGATAGCTTCCAATATTGAATCTACTGCAATTGGTCATGGTACTGCTGCATCTGGTGCATCCTCTACTGCATTGGGATCTAGGGCAAAGGCCGCTGGAACTGCAGGTGTTGGTATCGGTATGTTAGCCAATGCAACTAAAGATTATAGTATTGCTATTGGCGGAGAAAGCTCTTCCACTGCAGATAACAGTATTGCTATTGGTAGAAAAAGCTCAGTATCAGAGAATGATGGTATTGCTATCGGTACTAGATCTAACGCAAGTGCAGTTAAATCGATTGCTATTGGTGATGGTGCTAGTGCTACAACTGCTGATGGTGTTGCAATAGGTTCTAAGTCTGTTGCTAGTACTGCGGCAGGTGTAGCAGGTTATAATGCTAATACTGGTCGTACTGATACTTATGCTAACTTAACTGGTGCAACGTTAACATCTACATTGGGTGGCGTTGCTGTTGGTACAACAGGTCAAACTCGTCAAATTAACTATGTAGCTGCTGGTACGGCTGATACAGATGCAGTCAACGTAGCACAATTGAAGAGTGTAAACCTTGCTTTCACAGGCGACACTGGTAGTGGTGACGTAAACCTTGCTAACAGTAAATTAGCTTTAAATGGTGACGATACATATATTACAACTACAGCTAATGGTAAGAAAATTACAATTGCTGGTAAAAAGCAAGATATTACTGTTGCAAATGGTACAGCTACAGCAACTGCAGGTATGGCAGATTCTGCTAACGTGGCTGATGCAATTAATAAGGCTATCGATCAAAATAAATACGGATGGAACCTTTCCGCTAATGGTGAAGCAACACCAGAAGCAATTGAAAAAGGTAACACTGTAGATTTCTCTGGCGACGACAATATTACGGTTGCTAGAAACAATAAAAATATTTCTGTATCCTTGAAGAAAGATCTTACTGGCTTGAACAGTGCATCTTTCAACAATGCTGCAGGCAATCCAACTGTAAAAATTGATGGCGACAAAGGTATCAATGCAGGTGACATGAAAGTTACTAACGTAGCTGATGGCGTAGCTGATAAAGATGCTGTCAATGTATCTCAATTGAAGAAAACAGATGATAAAGCAGAAGCTAACAAAGCTGCTATTGCTCGTAATATTTCCTTAGGCGGTAATACTGGTTCCACAATGTTGAAATCCTTGAGCACAGGTGATGTAAAGTTCAATATTAAAGGTGCTAATGGTCTTACTACAGTAGCAGCTGGTGAAGATGTAACGGTTCAGCTTGATACAGATACTAAAGATAAAATCGATAATGCTGCTGATAAAAACTTGAGTAATTTGAATCCAGCAGGTGAGCAAAAGGTTAAAGATTTAGCTGCATGGAAAGTAGTTGCTAATAGTGGTACTGCTGAAGATGTTAAAGGCGGCGACACAGTTAAATTCATCAATGGTGATAATATCGAAATTACACAAGCGGGTAAAGATTTCACAATCTCCACTAAAAAAGATGTAACATTCGATAGTGTAACTGCAAACCAAACAATTACAGCGCCTAAAGTAAAAGCTACAACTGGTGTTGAAACTCCTCAAGTTACTGGCTTGACTAATACAGATTGGGTTCCAGGTCAAACACAACCAGTATCTGGTCGTGCAGCAACTGAAGATCAATTGAAAAAAGTTGATGACCAAGTAGCAGCAAATAAAGATAATATCAATAAAAATACAACAGCAATCGCTCGTAAAATCTCCTTAGATGGTGACACTGGTTCCACAACTGAAAAATCTTTGAGCACAGGGGATGTGAAATTCAAAATCAAAGGTGAGAACGGTATTACAACTGTAGCTGCTGGCAATGATGTAACTGTTAAACTTGATACAGATGCTAAAAATAAAATCGATAACGCTGCAAACCAAGACTTGAGCAACTTGACTCCAGCTGGTGAACAACAAGTTAAAGATTTAGCGGCATGGAAAGTAGTTGCTAATAATGGCACTGCTGAAAAGGTTCAAGGCGGCGATACAGTTAAGTTTATCAATGGCGATAACATTGAAATTACACAAAATGGTAAAGACTTCACAGTTGCTACTAAGAAAGATGTAACTTTCGATACTGTAACTGCAAATGACACAATTACAGCTCCAAAAGTAAAAGCTACAACTGGCGTAGAAACTCCAGAAGTAACAGGCTTGACTAATAAAACTTGGGTTCCAGGTCAAACACAACCAGTATCTGGTCGTGCAGCAACTGAAGATCAATTGAAAAAAGTTGATGACCAAGTAGCAGCAAATAAAGATAACATCACTAAAAATGCTGGCGATATTAAAACAAACAAAGATAATATCGACAAAAATACAACAGCAATCGCTCGTAAAATCTCCTTAGGTGGTGACACTGGTTCTACTGATGAAAAATCCTTGAGCACAGGCGATGTGAAATTCAATATTAAAGGTCAAAATGGTATCGTTACTGAAGCTAATGGCGACGATGTAACTGTTAAGTTAGATGATGCTACTGCAAATAAAATCAATAATGCAGCAAACACTGATTTGAGCAACTTAACAGATGCTGGTAAACAACAAGTTAAAGATTTAGCAGCTTGGAATGTAGTAGCTAACGATGGTACTGCAGAAAAAGTTCAAGGTGGCGATACAGTTAAGTTTATCAATGGCGATAACATCTCCATTACTCAAAATGGTAAAGACTTCACAATTGCTACTAAGAAAGATGTAACATTTGATACTGTAACTGCTAACGACACTATTACAGCTCCAAAAGTTAAGGCTACAAATGGTGTAGAAACTCCTCAAGTAACTGGTTTAACTAATACAACTTGGGTTCCAGGTCAAACACAACCTGTATCTGGTCGTGCAGCAACTGAAGATCAATTGAAAGCAGTTGATGATCAAGTAGCAGCAAATAAAGGAAATATTGCTGCTAACAAAGACGCTATCAATAAAAATGCTGGTGATATTGCAACAAATAAAGCAAATATTGCAGCAAACAAAGCTCAAATCGATAAAAACACAGAAGCAATCGGTCGTAAGATTTCCTTAGGTGGTAACACAGGTTCTACTGATGAAAAATCCTTGAGCACAGGCGATGTGAAATTTAATATTAAAGGCGAAAACGGTTTAACAACTGTTGCTAATGGTGAAGATGTTACTGTTAAGATTGATGATGCAACTAAAGCAAAAATCGATAATGCAGCAAACCAAGATTTGAGCAACTTAACAGATGCTGGTAAACAACAAGTTAAAGATCTTTCTGCATGGAATGTAACTGCAGCTGGCGGTACTGTAGAAAAAGTACAAGGTGGCGATACTGTTAAATTCCAAGCTGGTGATAACCTTGAAGTAAAACAAGATAAAACTACTTTCACATACAGCTTGGCTAAAGACGTGAAAGGTCTTAACAGTGTAACTGTAGGTGATGAAAATGGTCCATCCACTAAGATTACTCCTGCTGGTACAACTGTAAAAGATGCAGCTGGTAACGCTACAACAGTTAATGGTGCAGGCATGACTATCAATCCTGCAAACTCTGCAGCTAGCCCTGTATCCCTTACTGTAGATGGCTTGAACAATGGTGGCAACCAAATTCATGGTGTTGCACCTGGTACAGCTGATACAGATGCAGTAAACGTAAGCCAATTGAAAGAAACTAAAGCTGGTTTACAACAAGCTATTAACAATGTAGGCGTTGAAACACAACGTGTTGGTGCTCATGCGGCGGCTATGGCAGCGTTGAAACCAATCCAATACGATCCATTGGAACCAACACAAATCATGGCTGGTATTGGTAACTACCGTGGTGAAACAGCTGGTGCAATTGGTCTTGCCCATTACAAAACTGAAGATACTATGTTCAATATTGGTGTTACACTTGGTTCTAGCCATAACATGATTAATGCTGGTGTAACTCACAAATTCGGTGGTAACCGTGATAGAAAAGATGCGATTCCAGAACGTTATAAAGCTGGTCCTATCAGCTCTATCTACGTAATGCAAGATGAAGTAAGTCACTTGCGTTCCCAAAATGAAGAGTACAAATCCAAGCTTGAACAACAACAATCTGAAATTGATGCGTTGAAAGCAGCAGTTAACCAATTGTTGGCAAATAAAGCATAATCATATTGTACATATAGTTAGAACTATGTATATCCCGTGAATGGATATGTAAAACTAGAAAGAGCCTTCCTCGAAAGAGGAGGCTCTTTTTAGTATGAGAACGAAAATATTTTATTAAAGCTGTATCTGAAAAATAAACTAGTCTAAAAATTACAGTTTAATAATTGATAAATTACTCAATTAAAGTGAATATACCGTATAAATAATGCATATTTTGCCAAAATGGAACACTTTTATGATACAGTTTGTTGTTTTTGTTATTCTCAGTTGAAAGCATAAAAATACAAAATATATGCAATTTATTAAAGTGAATTATAAATGAATTATGATAATAGTGCGTGTTTAGACATGCTCTATGCATAATTGAGATAATAGTAAATATCCAAAAAACACACTTTTAAATTGAGAAAATTAGATGAATTATGGTAAAATTAAAGATAAGTTTTTATAAATGTAAAGCTATGTAGCTTTCATTATTTCCAGACTGAGAGAAGTATGGAACATAAAATTCATATAGTTGAGGGTTAGTATTTTAGAAGAGGAAAACATATGAATAAAATATTTAAAGTAATTTGGTCTAAGTCCAAACAGTGCTATGTTGTAGTATCTGAAATGGCAAAAAATAAAACAGGGAAAAAGAAAATCGTAGTAGCAAGTATCTTGGCTGCCTTGGCGATGCAAGTTGGTGTAGTTGCAGATGTAACTGCAGCAGATAGACCGACTGGAACTATTGAGGGCGGTACTAAAATGTATTCAAACTTAACTAATGGTCTTGCTATCGGTAATGAATCCCAGTCCAACAGTCATCAATCTATTGCTATAGGTTACAGAGCAATAGCTAATTCACAATATGCTGATCCAGCTCAACCAGCTGTAGCTATTGGTGCTGGTGCTCATGCGACTGGCAGAGGTGGTGTATCCTTAGGCCTAATCGCGAATTCTAGTGTTCGTGGTACTGCTATTGGTAGTGCTACTAATGCGACTGGTTTTGGTGCTTTCGCGGGTGGTACATATGCACAAGCAACTAATGCTGGCGATGTTGCTATTGGTGGCGCATCATCCGATCAATTTAATAATTATGCTGTTGCTTCTGGTGGATATAGCGTAGCTATTGGTACTACAGCTAAGGCAGATGGGAGTGCAGGTGTAAGCATTGGTTATAAGACAAATGCTAAAACATCTAATTCTCTAGCTGTTGGTTCTGAATCTCAAGCTACCGGTGAAGGTGCGGTAGCAGTAGGTAGAAAGAATACGTCTACTGGTGCATCTTCAACCGTTTTGGGGATTTTATCTACTGCTAATGCTACATCTGCTACAGCAGTAGGGATGGAGACTACTGCTAAAGGGGAAAACTCCCTTGCAGTAGGTCATAAGTCTTCCGCAGCTGGTAGAAATGGTGTTGCTGTAGGTACTAATGGAACTACGGCAGAGTTAGGCGGTGTTGCAGTTGGTCAAGCTGCTAAGTCTAATAAATTTAATAGTGTTGCTATGGGGATGAATGTAACGGCTGATGGTGATAATTCTGTGGCGTTAGGTGGTAGTGCTTCAGCAAATAGTGATGGAACTATTGCCATTGGTTCTTATGGATCTACTCCAACGAAAGCTACAGGCAATAAAGCTCTTGCAATCGGCTCCGCAACGACAGCTAATGGTCTAGAATCAATTGCCATAGGCAGTCGCGTTAACTCCACATCTCAATATTCTATTGCTATTGGTACTAGAGCTAATGCAAGTGCTGTTAAATCTGTTGCTATTGGTCCTGATTCTATAGCTACCGTAGATGGTGGTGTTGCTTTAGGTCGAGATTCAGTTGCTAATGTAATAGGTGGTGTTACTAATAAAGGTTATAATCCTAATACAAACCGTACAGATATTTATTCTGGTTTAACTGGCAATGTACTTACTAGTACAACTGGTGCCGTTTCTATTGGTAATGGTACTACTGTAACACGTCAACTTACAGGTCTTGCAGCGGGCACAAAAGATACAGATGCAGTTAACGTAGCCCAATTAAAGAGCGTTAACCTTGCGTTCTCTGGTAATGTAAATACTGGCAATGTAAATATTGCAAATAGTACATTAGGTATTAAGGGCGATAATACATATATTACAACAGCTGCCAACGGTCAAAATCTTACAATTTCCGGTAAAACACAAAATATTAATGTCACAAATGGTCAAGCTTCTGCAAATGCTGCAGGCATGGCTGATTCTAAAAATGTAGCGGATGCTATCAATAAAGCCATTTCTGCCAATGCATATCATTGGAAATTAGCGGCAGACAGGGATCCTAGTGCTCCTGAAGTAATTAATAAATCAGATACTGTAATCTTTGGTGGGGACAACAATATTACAGTAACTCGTAGTGGCAAAAAAATTACTACTTCTTTGAATAAGGCGATTACTGTAGATACTGTGAAAGCTAATAGATCTGTTACGGTTTCTTCTGGTAGCAATCAAATTACTCTAGATGGTACAAATGGTTCTGTAAAAGGTAGAAACTTTACTGGCGATTCATTTAAAGCCGGCGATAATGTATTGAGTAATACAACGCTTCAAATTGGTCCGACTACTGGTAGTAATAATGTGACCATAACTCGTGATGGTTTAACTGCAAAAACTGCTACGAAAACTGTTAAGTTTGGTACAGATGGTATTAGTGCAGGTGGTCAACAAATTACCAATGTTTCTAGCGGTGGTAACGTAGGTACTAATGCAGCGAACATTACAGATGTAAAGAATGCTGTAGATGCTGTTACATTAAAACTAGATACAAATTCTAAAACGGGTACTGTTAAGCTTAGTGAAAGTCCACTAAAAGTAATTGGTGCTAATGGTATTAGAACTGATTTAGTGGGTACGAATAATGGTAGTCTTGTTGTTGGTTTAGATAACAATACGGTAAATGCTACGACTAAAGGTATCGGTCTAACAGGTGATACAGGATCCACAGGTCTTAAGTATCTTAAAGACGGTGATGCAACCTTTAAAGTGTCTGGTGATGGTAATTTAGTTACTACTAAGGCCTCTGCTACAGGCGTACAAGTAGCTGTTGATTCCGGTAAAGTAAAAGATTTAGCTGTAGGCGCCGTAACTGTTAGCAAGGCTAATACGGCAGATAATCCTATTACAATTACAACGACAGCAGGTACAAATACTAAGGACTATGCAATTGGTATCGATACTACAAAGCTAGCTAATCAAACACAATTAACATACAAAGCTAATGGTACTAATGCAAACAAAGTGTTCTTGGCAAACGGTTTAAACTTTACAGATGGTACTTTTACAAAAGCTACGGTAGGTACAAATGGGAATGTAACAATTTCTACTGCCACTGAAACTATTACTAATGATGCTGATGGTAAAGCTAAAGTAAATAGTCCTACAGATGGTTTAGCGACTGCTAAAAATGTAGCGGATTCTATCAATAAAGCAGTAGATGGTTTGTCTCAAAACCTTACTGTTTCTGATGGCACTACAGACGGTACTGTAAATCTTAAGAATCAAAAACTTACTGTTTCCGGTACTAATGGTGTAACTACAACTGTAAATGGCCAAACTGTTACAGTAGGTCTTGATGTAGCTACAAAAACTAAAGTAGATAATGCGTCCACAGCTGTAGCTCGTAACATCTCTCTTGGTGCAGATAGCGGCACAGCATCTAGCCAATCTTTAAAAGATGGTGATGTGGCATTCAATGTAAAAGCTGCGACAGGTGACTTAGTATCTACGAAGATGAATGGCAACACTGTTGAAATTTCCACTAAGCGTGCGGCAATTACTAGCGATGCCAATACAGGTGCAGCATCTGTAACAGGTGATGATGGCTTAGCAACATCTAAAAACGTAGCCGATGCTATCAATAAAGCAGCTGATGCAGCTAAAGCCGGTGCAGCATGGAATCTTACAACAAATTCCAGCACAACAGATAAAACATCTGTACAAGGTGGGGACACAGTAGATCTTATCAATGGCGATAATATCTTGATTACCCAAGATGGTACAGATAAAAAGAAAATCACTGTAGCTACGAAGAAAGATCTTGCAGTAGATTCCATTACAGCTGGCAATACAGTAATGAACACATCTGGCTTAACAAATGGTACGACTGCTATTACAGGTACTGGCATTACAACAGATAAAGTAACGGTAGGTGGTATCTCCATTGATAAAACTGATGGTATCAACGGTGGGAACAAGACAATCACTAATGTTGCTAGTGGCGGCACAACTGACACTAATGCAGCAAATATTGGTGATGTTAAGCAAGCTGTTGCTAACTTGTCTCAAAACCTAAATATTACAGATGGTACTAATAACGGTACTATTGATCTAAAAAACCAAAAACTTAATGTGGCTGGTGCTAATGGTGTGACAGCGACTGTAAATAATCAAACGATTACTGTTGGTTTAGATGATAATACTGTTAATGCTACTACTAAAGGTATTGGTCTCACTGGTGATACTGGATCCACTGGTAATAAATATCTTAAAGATGGTGATGTATCCTTTGCCGTTGTTGGTGATGGAAATCTTGTAAGTACGTCTGCTACAGCAACGGGTGTAAAAGTAGCTGTTGATGCGGCTAAGGTGAAAGATTTAGCTGTTGATGCTGTTACAGTAAGTAAAGATGCACAAGCCGATAATCCAATTACTGTGACTCCAACAGCAGGTACTAACTCTAAAGATTATGCCATTGGTATCGATACAACGAAACTCGCTGGTAAAACTGATTTAACATATCGTGCAAATAATGATACAGATGCAAATGCTCAAAAGGTATCTTTAGCTAAAGGTCTAAACTTCATTAATGGTGATACTACTGTGGCTACTGTTGCTGCAGATGGTAAAGTATCCTATGACATTAATACAGCTACTAAGACAAAGATTAATGATGCTGCGACTGCTGTAGCTCGTAATATTTCTCTTGGTGCAGATAGCGGCATAGCTTCTAGTCAATCCTTAAAAGACGGTGATGTAGCATTCAATGTGAAAGGTGCTACTGGTGACTTTGTATTTACTAAGATGAATGGCGATACTGTAGAGGTATCTACAAAACGTGCTACTATCAACAGCGATGCTGCAGGTACTGCTTCTGTTACAGGTGATGATGGCTTAGCAACTGCTAAGAACGTGGCCGATGCTATTAACAAAGCGGCTAGCCAAGCTAAAGATGGTGCAGCATGGAAACTATCTGCTAATGGTAATACACCGACAACTGTAGCCGGTGGAGATACTGTAGACTTTACTGGTGGTAACAATATTACAGTTACCCAAACTGGCAAAAATATCGCTACCACATTAAATAAAGATCTTAAGAAATTAAACTCTATTTCTCTTGAAAATGGTGTGGGTGAGACAATCAAGTTTGATGCAATTAATGCTAGCGGTAAGTTTGGTGATCCAGCTGTAGGTAATTATACACAAATTGACCGTGATGGTATTAGAATCAATAATGGTATTGATGTAAATCAACCGAATACAGCAAATACTTATTTAGACGTTGGTAGTTTATCTTTACAAGCCGGACCTAATAGTAGCTCTCTTGATTCTAAAAATCTCATACTTAATGATGAAGATGGGAATTTTGCTCAAGGTAGTGCTCAAGGCATGGCATTCCAAAGTGCAGCAGGTAAAATGGTTCAGTTTAGTCTTGATGAAATCAATGCTGGTGGCAACAAGATTCAAGAGGTTGCTGAAGGTACAGCTGATACTGATGCGGTAAATGTAAAACAGTTGAAAGATACTGTTGCAAGCCAAACTTTAACGTACCGTGCTAATACAGCTGCTGATACAGATGCTAAAACAGTTAAATTATCCAAAGGTCTAGACTTTGTGGATGGTACAATGACTAAAGCCACTGTAGATAATGACGGTAAAGTAACATTCGATATCAACGACGACACTAAGGCGAAGATTAATGACTCTGCAGCTGCTGTAAACCGTAAGGTTTCTCTTGGTGCAGACAGTGGTACTGTATCTAGCCAATCCTTAAAAGATGGTGATGTAGCGTTCAATGTAAAAGGTGCTACAGGCGACTTTGTATCTACAAAGATGAATGGCAATACTGTAGAGGTTTCTACAAAACGTGCTACTATCGATAGCAATGCCACAACAGGTGCCGCATCTGTAACTGGTGATGATGGCTTGGCAACAGCTAAAAATGTAGCAGATGCTATTAATAAGGCTGCTAAAGCAAGCACTGATGCTATTAACTTGAAATTTGCTGGCGATACTAATACATCTGCCGGTGTAGTAAATCTTAAAGATGATACATTGGGCATCAAAGGTGACGGTAAATACGTAACAACTGATGCAGATGGTAAAAACTTAACTGTAAAAGTATCTGAAGCAGAGGTTAAGAAATCTGCTGTAAGTGCAGTTACAGTAAGTACTGATACAACTGATGCGGATAATCCGTTGACTGTTACAGGTACTCCAAGTGCAGATGGTACAACTAAGGATTACAAGGTAACTATTGACGGTACTAAAGTTGCTACGAAGACTAAATTGTCTTATAAAGCAAATGATGGTACAGCTAAACAAGTATCCTTGGCTGATGGCTTGAACTTTAAAGATGGCACGTTAACAACTGCTACTATCGATAATGCAGGCGTTGTTAAATATGATGTAAAAACAGCGGCTATTACAGCTGGTACAGATGGCACTATTACAGGCCCTGCTACTGATGGTGTGGCAACAGCTAAGAATGTAGCAGATGCTATTAATGCAGCTAAAAAAGCATCTAAAACAGAAATCACTGCTAATGATGATGAAGCAGCTAACGCAACAACTGGTAATGTAAAATTAACATCTACAACTGCTGCAGATGGTCATACAGTATATAATGTAAAACTTAATGATAGATTGACATTTGGTACTGGTGCTAATGCTATTGTTATTGATGGTACAGCTGGTAAAGCTACTATTGGTAGTGCAGCTATTGATGGTGTAAATAATACAATTACAACAGGTGGTAATAAGGCGGTAACGTTAGATGGTACTACTGGTACTATTACAGGTAAAGCTGCTAATATTGGTGGCGTTACAGTAGATGGTACCAATAACCATGTAACAGGACTCGCTAATACGACTTGGGATGGTAATGCTGTATCTGGCCGTGCTGCTACCGAAGATCAATTGAAAGTAGTAGCTGATGCTGCAGCTAACCAAACATGGCAAATTACAGCCGATAAGGATGCTGCTACATCTGGTAAACAAACTGGTACTAAATCAGATGCCAAAGTAGGTAAAGACGCAAAGGTTACTATGATTGCTGGTGAAAATATCACCATCAACCAAAATGAGCGTGACTTCACATATTCCTTGAATAAAGACCTTGTGAACATGAACTCTGCAAGCTTCAACGGTACCGGTAATAACACAACGGTTATCAATGGTGATTCTATTACACAAACTGCGGGTACTCAAACCAATACATCTACTGCAGCTGGTAATACAGTAGCAGATGGTACTAAGTCTACAGCAACAACTGCAGATGGTACTAAGATTACGGATGGTACAAAAACAAATACTTCTACAGCAGATAGTACAGTTATCGATGATGGCAATGGTAATAACACAGCTCTTACTAAAGATGGTGTAACTATTACTACTGCAGGTAAAGATAATGTGTCCTTGACTGGGAACGGTCTAGACAATGGTAATAACAAAATTGTTAATGTTGCAGATGGCACAAATGATACTGATGCTGTCAATGTGCGTCAATTAGAGGCTAAAACTAAGGCTTCTACTACTGAATTAACTGCTAATGGTG
>PVMN01003124.1_pt1 | contig 14490 bp, 10 predicted proteins | sample 1853401 | NCBI WGS metagenome assembly PVMN01 (sample SAMN08533510, study PRJNA380276) | Human gut metagenome, whole genome shotgun sequencing project.
TCCTCTTTAGACTGGCTAAGATTTATGCATACCCCCAATGATTATCGGGTGAGCCTGGTTTACACCAACGCAAATCATATATCAATCAGATTAAACATCTGTCAAATTCAATGTGGCAAGGTTCAACATATTAAAAAAAATAGCCTCAACTTACAAAAAATTGAGGCTATCGAAATATCACTTAAAAAGTCTCTCTATTCCCATTCTATAGTCGCATTAGGTTTCGGAGACATATCATAACAAACGCGATTTACATTCTTCACTTCTTTCAGTATACGGTCTGTTATCTTCATCAGGATAGGCCATTCTATCGGTTCGATAGTAGCCGTCATAGCATCTACCGTGTTGACAGCGCGAATAATCACCGGCCAATCAAAAGAACGGGCATTATCACGTACACCAACAGATTTAAAATCGGGTACTACTGTAAAGTATTGCCATACCTTTTTATCCAATCCGGCAATCTGAAACTCTTCACGCAAAATAGCATCGGACTCACGTACAGCCTCCAAACGGTCACGCGTTATAGCACCTAAACAACGTACGCCCAAACCTGGACCAGGGAAAGGTTGACGGTAAACCATCTCATAAGGCAATCCCAACTCCAAGCCACAAGCACGAACTTCATCTTTAAATAATTGGCGCAACGGCTCCACAAGCTCGAACTTAAGGTCTTCAGGCAGCCCACCTACATTATGGTGAGACTTCACCATTTTAGCAGTTTTCGTTCCACTTTCCACAATATCCGGATAAATAGTCCCTTGCCCCAAGAAGTCAATACCATTCAGCTTACGTGCTTCTTCTTCGAACACACGAATAAACTCACCACCAATAATTTTACGTTTCTGTTCCGGATCTTCCACACCTGCCAGTTTATTCAGGAAACGATCGGTTACATCTACATAAATAAGATTTGCTTTCAACTGGTTGCTGAATACCTCAACCACATCTTCTGACTCTCCCTTACGCATCAAACCATGATTAACATGTACGCAAACCAGATTGTTACCAATTGCCTTCAGAAGTAAAGCTGCTACCACAGAGCTATCAACTCCACCCGACAGAGCCAACAATACTTTCTTATCGCCCACCTGACGCTTAATCAACTCTATCTGATCATTGACAAAGTTCTTCATGTTCCAGTTAGCTTCAGCTTTACAGACATCGAAAACAAATGATTTCACTGCCGCCTTTATAGCCTCAATATCATCCGCAAATTCTGCCAACTTCACTTCACAAGTTGCTTTATCGTGACCTGCAGCCATGACAGGAATCCCCAAAGTATAGATAGCCGGATTTACATCAATGGCAACGCCATCAATTACATTATTCGGTCCACCATTAATTATAATACCCTTTACATTGGGCAATGTTTTCAGTTCTTCCACTGTGATATCGTGAGGATAAATCTCACTATAAACTCCTAATGCACGGATGGCGCGAGCCAATACCGTATTCTCATGACTACCCAAGTCAAGGATAACAATCATATCCTGCTTCATCTGATTTTGGTTGTTTTTTAAGTTATTGTATTGTTTATTATTCACTATCGTTTCCAAACGGTCTGCAAATATAAAGATTTTTAGAGAGACTATAATACATTGATTCTCTAAAGTTTCAGAACAGAGTCGCGTTTTTTTTGCTGTTATAGTATTCAATTCAACAAAGAATTAAAACAACATAGGAAGCAGATGGATAGCAATAACCCAATTCTTTCATAGACTCCTTCAAAACTACGCCTTCAACCGCATCACAAACCGACTCCCCTTACCCAATTCGCTCTCTACCGTCAGCATACCGCCATGAGCTTCCACAAAATCCTTGGAAATAGATAACCCCAAGCCACTACCTTGCACTTTCGTTCCGGGTACACGGAAATAACGGTCGAAGATACTTTTGTGATAACGCGGATCAATGCCTTTGCCAAAGTCCTGGACATACAATTCAATCCAGTTTTCATCCTGTTTGGCACCAATAACCACATGCCCGTTTTCTTTTGAATAACGAATAGCGTTACTTAACAGATTCGTCAATACCCAAGCAATCTTCTCGCTGTCGACAAACAGTTTACCGATTTTCTCCTCCGGATACTCCACTTCTATCTGAATATTAAACTTATCCGCTTGCACCTGATTAGCTTTGATCGCATACTCGATCAGTTCAATCGGTTTGGTGATCTTCGGCATCAACTGTAATTTACCAGCTTCCACCTGCGTCATGTTAAGCAATTCTCCGGTGATACTTAACAAGCGTTCGCTGTTCTCCTTGATACTCTTTGAAAGCTGTTCCTGCTCATCATTCAGCGCACCGACACGCTTATCCTCAAGCAGTTGTAGACTCATCATAATAGCAGCAATCGGAGTTTTCAATTCATGAGAGATCGTTGAAATAAATGTAGTCTTGGCAGAATCCAGTTCTTTGAATTCCGTGATATTCTTAAGTAAAATGACATCACCCAGTTTGCGAGGTTCCCCTTTTTCAGCCTCCGTATTAATAATCGGGACATAAGAGACCTTAAAATAACTTTCCTTATTATCCGCATAAATTTTTAAAGCCTCTTTCTGATCGCTTGGCGTCACCAACTCACGAATTAGTCGGCGGAGCAGGTCATTCTTCAAAGAAAGTTCCTCTGCCGATTTACGAATCACATTCTCCCGTTTCATATTCAGAATACTTAAGGCTTCATCATTGATAAACAAAACCTCACGTTCTGTATTCAGACCGATAATCGGGTCGTTAATACTGTTAACAATAGCTTCTATAAACTTTTTAGCAGAAAGAATATCCGACAAAGTACTGGCACGATATTCAGTCAAACGCTCCGCCATCCGGTTGAAACTGTCAGCCACTTCACGGAACTCTTCATTGTCACTCATGTCGAGACGCTTCTCATAGTTATGATTGGCTATTTCAAGAATTCCTTCTTTCAGCTCCTTAATCGGCTTGCTGATAGAACGAGGCAACCAATAAAGCAATATCAGTCCGGTCAAGATACAGATTCCCCCTGTTATGGAGATCCATAGCAATGCACGTTCCAAGGCAGGCATAGCAGCAGGACTATCAGGCTCTGTCGCAGTCAGAGTTTGAAGATTCACTACTGAAAGTGTTACCAACAAAATAATCATTCCTGCCAACATCCCAATGCCAAGAATCAGTTTCGTTTTAATATTCATAACGTTCATACGATTAATATTATGCAAGTATAATCAAATCTACATTAGCTTGCGACAAATTATTTAAAAACTTTCTATATCCCAGTATAGAACAAATAGCGTATGGCAGCCTCAAATTAGGAGTTCCCATACACACTGTCGATATCTGTTTCTCTTTACAAACCTTGACGATGCTCCCCAAAATGTCTTTCGACTGCACCTGGACAACTTCTCCCCCAAGTTCCGCCACCAGTTTAAAATGATTCAACAAATACCGTTGACTGGCCAAATCAATTCGATCCATACTCTCTTTCGGAGTCTGAACATACAAAGCTATAAAAGTTGTATTATACCGGGTTGCCAACTTTGCCGCCTTTCTGATAATTCGCCGGGGTGTTTTCTCGTGACTACTGATACAAGCCATAAACTTCTCATGCCGAAGTCCGACGGCTACTCCCATCACCACCTCATTCTCCACCTTTTTTTCTACCCGCAACGCCACTTCCTTCAGAGCCAACTCACGCAATTGAAGAATATTCTCGGTTCTAAAGAAATTATCCAATGCTGTCTGAATCTTTTCCGGACGATAGATCTTTCCCGCTTTCAAACGGGCAATCAGTTCTTCTGCCGTCAAGTCAATATTCACCACCTCATCCGCTTCCTGAAGCACACTGTCGGGCACTCGTTCTTTCACTTCAATCCCCGTAATCTCCTGCACTTCTTCATTCACGCTTTCGATGTGCTGAATATTGATTGCCGAAATCACATTGATTCCCTCATCCAGCAGAGTTATCACATCTTGCCAACGTTTCTCATTCAGGCTGCCTTCTACATTGGTATGCGCCAGTTCGTCCACAATTACTATTTCCGGATGGATACGGATAATCGCATCCACATCCATTTCTTCCAACTCTTTCCCCTTATAGAAGATTTTGCGACGCGGAATGACAGGGAGCCCTTGCAGTAACGCCTCGGTCCCGGCACGTCCATGAGTTTCGATATAGCCGATTTGTACGTCCACACCGTTCTCCAGCAGTTCATGTGCCTCCTGAAGCATACGATATGACTTTCCCACACCGGCTATCATACCGATATAGACCTTAAACTTGCCCCGGTGGGATCTCTTTATCAGATCCAAAAAATACTGTACACTTTGTTCTCTATCATCCATTATGTCAATCTGTTATTTTAAACATCCTAACCCGTAGCAATCATCACGATCACCACGGGTTCACAAAAATTCATGAGTTTATTTTATGGCCTTAAAGTTACGCCAAATACTAAATGGGTGTCCTCCAAACGTGGATTCCATATAGCCTGTACAAATATAGGCAATGAAAACTTATCATTAAAATTTATTGCTTTCGTTGCTTTCAAAGCTAGGTTCGTCACTGCAAACCCATTCACATTATACTGCGGAGTCTTATAAGGAACCACTCCACAAGTAGCATTCAGATCAACTCCTTTCACACTGAACGGATAATTCAGTTCTACGTAAGAAGAGTATGCCTGCTTTTCCTCCCCCTCATCAGTCGTTTTTCTGTCAGCACCGGCAAACATGGTATACCATGCGATAGATAACGGGAACTTTTCAATAGGAAGCGTATAAGCTAACCCTGCTTCAAAATGATGTCCGGTGTCTCCACTTTTAAAATGGAAATAATTATTGGTAAGTTCTCCATTGGCTACATCAGCTTGTCCGTTCCACCAAAGACTGGCTACTGAAAGTGTCGGTCCTGCTTCACCAAACTTATAAGCCGCAGTGAGGTCAATTTCTTTATTACTTTCACTCAAACTGGTTGAGCCCCATGCAGTAAGCGAGAAATTACCTACGCTAAATCCCAAAGTCGGTTGAAAAGAAGCGGCACCACCCTGATAAATACCACGCCATACATACGAACTTACCAAATCACCTTGTATAGTAAACTCTTGTGCTTGTGCATTGCCAGTTCCCAACATACATACGGCTGCTACAGCCATTGTTCCTAAAATACTCTTTTTACTAAAAAAACTTTTCATACTTTTCATCTAATTCTATTTTATGTTCCTGTAAAAAAGCAGCGCCCCATCCAACCCTGTTTATTTGAACCGCTGGTATCACCCAAACGATTCGGACAGGAACGCTGCTCCTGATCTTCATCTACTTATTACTTTCTTCAAGAGCTATATTCAATTTCAATACATTCACCTTTTCTGTTCCCAACAATCCCAGGAACGGCTTTTCGATGCTTTTATCAACAATCGCTCTTACTTGTTCTTCTGTTAATCCGCGTGCTTGTGCCACTCTCTTCACTTGTACGTACGCACATCGGGGAGTGATGTTAGGATCCAGTCCCGAAGCACTGGCCGTAACCATTTCGGCAGGTACATCCGCACGGTTCAAATAAGGATGATGTACAAGGAAAGTATCGATACGTGCTTTCACTTCATCCAAATATTCCTGATTCGTAGGGCCTTTGTTGCTACCGGAAGAACTACTAGCGTCATATCCGTCTCCGGCAGAAGAAGGACGTCCCCAGAAATAAATATCTTTTGTAAACATCTGCCCCACATTAGCTGCTCCCACTACTTTTCCATCCAGCGTAGCTACCTCTGCATTTCCCTTATTAGGACCTGCAACCTGCGCAAACAGCCACAGGATAAGGATATAGAACACGGAGAAAAGGACACAAAAAGCAAGTGTTATTTTTAATGACTTCAATAAAGTTTTCATTGCTATTGTTTTTTAATTAAAAGAATAAACCTACCAATAAATCTATCAACTTGATTCCCACAAAAGGAACAATCACACCACCCAAACCATAGATCAACAGATTACGGCGAAGTAAAGCACTCGCACCTATCGGTTTGTATTGCACTCCACGCAAAGCCAGCGGAATCAGAATCGGAATAATAATCGCATTAAAAATAACCGCTGAAAGAATGGCGCTTTCAGGACTATGCAGATGCATGATATTCAGAGCTGCCAATTCGGGAATAGCAATCATAAACAAGGCAGGAACAATTGCGAAATATTTGGCCACATCATTGGCAATAGAGAAAGTGGTCAGCGTACCGCGTGTCATCAGCAATTGTTTACCGATTTCCACAATCTCGATCAGTTTCGTCGGATCGTTATCCAGATCGACCATATTACCGGCTTCCTTCGCCGCCTGTGTACCACTATTCATGGCTACACCTACATTGGCTTGTGCCAGAGCAGGAGCATCGTTCGTTCCGTCTCCCATCATTGCAACCAATTTACCAGCCTGCTGTTCCTTCTTGATATATTCCATCTTATCTTCCGGTTTAGCTTCAGCGATAAAATCATCCACACCGGCTTTTTCGGCAATATATTTTGCAGTTAACGGGTTATCTCCTGTCACCATGACCGTCTTCACTCCCATCTTACGCAGACGTTCGAAACGTTCCTGAATACCCGGTTTGATAATATCCTGCAACTCAATGACACCGGTCACTTTCTTGTTTACACATACTACCAATGGCGTACCACCATTGCTGGAGATAGAAGAGATAATCTCTTCCACTTCTTTTGGGAATTCATTTCCTGCACCTTCCACCATCTTACGGATAGCGTCGAAAGCACCTTTACGAATTTGCGTTCCATCTGCCAGGTCTACTCCCGAACATTTGGTTTCAGCCGTAAACTTAATCATTCGTGCTCCCGTTGTATTCAGGTTACGCATACGGATGCCCGACTCGCGTCCCAGTTCTACGATAGACTTACCTTCCGGCGTTTCATCGGACAAGGAAGACAACAGACAAGTCTCTACAAAATCGTGCAAATTGACACCCGGAGCCGTATGGAAATGAGTTGCTTTACGGTTACCGATGGTGATAGTACCCGTTTTATCCAGCAACAACGTATCAATATCACCGGCAGTCTCTACTGCTTTACCGGATTTAGTAATCACGTTGGCACGGAGCGCGCGGTCCATACCGGCAATACCGATGGCAGAGAGAAGTCCACCGATAGTTGTCGGAATCAGACACACAAACAAAGAAATAAGCGAAGCAATGGTGATGACCGTATGACTATAGTCGGCAAACGGTTTCAAGGTAACACACACTATGACGAAAACAAGCGTAAAACCTGCCAGCAGAATAGTCAACGCAATCTCGTTCGGGGTTTTCTGACGGGAAGCACCTTCCACCAATGCAATCATCTTATCAAGGAAACTTTCTCCCGGTTGAGTAGTCACCAGTACTTTTATATGATCGGACAATACCTTCGTGCCACCCGTTACGGAACTCTTGTCGCCACCTGCCTCACGAATAACCGGAGCAGACTCGCCGGTGATAGCACTTTCATCAATAGAAGCCAAGCCTTCAATAATCTCACCATCGGAAGGAATTACGTCTCCGGCCTCACAAACAAACACATCTCCTTTCTTCAACTGTGAAGAACTGACGGTAACAATTTTATTGCCTTCCACTTTCTTTGCCGGTGTCTCTTCACGAGTCTTACGCAAGCTGTCGGCCTGTGCTTTACCACGCGCTTCGGCAATAGCTTCGGCAAAATTGGCAAACAACAAGGTTACAAACAGAATGATAAACACGGCAATGTTGTAAGCAAACGAACCTTGTGAAGAATTTACAATAGAGTAGAGTGTTACGAACAGCATGACCACTGTAGCCACTTCTACTGTAAACATAATCGGGTTCTTTATCATCATCCGCGGGTTCAGTTTCACGAATGACTGTTTCAAACTTTCTATAACTTGCTCCTTTGGAAACAAAGAAGCTGATTTATTATCTTTCATATCTTCTCTAATTCAGTATTACAAACTTAAATGTTCAGCAATTGTGCTCAATGCATGTACCGGGAAGAATGACAGCGCAGCAATAATGAAGATAACCACAAATGTCATGACTCCGAAAGTCAATGTATCGGTCTTCAATGTGCCGGCACTTTCCGGAATGAATTTCTTCTGTGCCAGTAATCCGGCAATGGCAACCTGCCCGATGATAGGAATAAAACGGCTCAAAATCAGAACAATACCACACGTATAATTCCAGAAATAAGTATTATCTCCCAAACCTTCAAAACCGGAACCGTTATTGGCAGCACAAGAAGTGTACTCGTAAAGTTGCTCACTTAAACCGTGGAATCCCAAGTTGTTCAACCATCCACCTTCACTTTCCACAAAATCAGGGTGATACACATAAATATAACTTGAAAGTGCTGTAAATACCAAAATGACAAACGGATGAAGCAGAGCTACAATCGTAGCGATTTTCATTTCGCGGGCTTCCACTTTCTTACCGAGGAATTCCGGCGTACGTCCTACCATCAAACCGCTGATAAACACTGTAATGATAATAAATGTATAGTAATTCATCCATCCTACACCTACACCGCCAAACCAAGTGTTAATCTGCATATTCAGCATCTCCATCATTCCGGACAGCGGCATAGTAGAATCATGCATGCCATTCACAGAACCATTAGAGGTTACAGTAGTTACAATACTCCATAATGCCGTTGCTCCGGCTCCCAAACGGACCTCTTTACCCTCCATCGCACCATTATCCTGCGCAATTCCCAGTTCATCAATGCGTGGATTACCGCCCATTTCCTGACTGACATTAATACATACGCCTACCAGAAAAGCGAAAAGCATTACTCCGAATATACTGTAAGCCAACTTCTTTCTGCGAGTATAGAAACCCAGCGCAAGTACCATCGCCATCGGGATAATCAGGATAGACCAACATTCTACCATATTAGTAAGATATGTCGGATTCTCCAACGGATGAGAAGAGTTTACACCAAAATAACCACCACCATTTGTACCCAATTGTTTGATAGGAACAATCGCAGCCGTAGGACCTTGAGAAACCATTTGTTCCTGGCCTTCCATCGTAGTTACCTTCATCTTACCGTCAAATCCCATCGGGGTTCCCTGGAGAATCAGGATAAAACCTACAATAAGAGAAAGAGGCAATAAAATACGTGTACAGCTTATTACCAGAAATTGCCAGAAGTTACCAATTGTTTTGGTTGTTTTTGCAGCAATACTCTTCATGATACCTGCCATAGCAGCCATACCCGTTGCGGCAGTGATAAATTGGAAGAGCATGATAACGAACAGTTGTGTAAAATAGGTCAGACCGCTTTCACCGCTATAGTGCTGCAAGTTACAGTTAACCATAAAACTGATACAGGTATTGAATGCCTGATCCGGTGTTTGAGGTCCGTTCCCATCCGGATTCAGAGGCAACCATCCTTGTGAAATTAAAAGCACCATTCCCCAGAAAAACCAAAAAGCATTCAATATTAACAATGCTTTCAAGAACTGTTTCCAGTTCATTTCTTCATTAGGGTCAATTCCACATACTTTATAAATGACTCTTTCAATAGGAGCCATAAAATCAGACCAGGTCTTTTCTCCTCTGTAGACCTTGGCAATGTATTTTCCCAGTGGATAAGCCAGAATCACCATCAAGGCTATCTGAACAACCACGCCTAAAATTTCTGTATTCATATACTTTTTACCTTAAACTGTGTGTGTTACTTTAAAACTTTTCGGGTTTGACGAGCACGTACATCAAATAACCGAAGATCGCAATACCTAATACGAATAATGCTGTGTACATAATCAATTCTCCTTTTTCTTTAAATATTTTCAAACCAGTCTACACATTTCCAAAATAGCCAGAAACAAGCGAAACCGCTTAACAGGCAGAAAATAAATGATAGTGTTATTCCCATGTTTTTACCTTTTAAATGATTACTATTAATTTTCACTTGCCACTCTTTATGCCAAATGCGTGCCATAAAAAACAGAAAATAGATAATGTATTAATATTCAAATAGATACACATCATTAGATACTTTCTATCCATCCAACCTACCCTTCCATTTTGAAAAAAGAATTCTATTTTGAAAAGCTTTATACTTTTCCGGAATTTCAGAAGAGAAAAAATAAGCAAATTATCACTTTGAAAGGGGGATTTTCATTTTGAAAAGGTAAGAGAAGGAAATATAATACTTATAAAACACTGATAATAAGAGATTAGCAACTAATACAAGTCTATTGGTATATGCTTTGCAAAGAGACAGACATGAAACTTTATATTATTGCAAACAGATTACCTGTCAAAGTAGCCGGCACAAACGGTAAATTCGCATTTTCGCGTAGCGAAGGCGGACTGGCAACAGGTTTGGATTCTCTTCAGACTTCTTATGAGAAGCACTGGATAGGTTGGCCCGGAATATGTGCCAATGAAGAAAAGGACCAACAGGAGATTAACGAGAAACTACAGGAAATGAATTTTCATCCGGTCTTCTTGTCGGAAAAGCAAATTGAAAATTACTACGAAGGATACAGTAACAGTACTATCTGGCCTTTGTGTCATTACTTTTATGCTTATACCTTATATAAGAACTGCTTTTGGCAAGCCTATCAACAAGTCAACCGTCTTTTCTGTGAGGAGATTTGCCAGCTGATACGTCCCGGTGACAAAGTATGGATACAGGATTATCAACTGATGCTACTTCCAGGAATGTTGAGGAAAATATATCCGGAACTCTATATCGGTTATTTCCATCATATCCCGTTCCCCTCCTACGAACTTTTTCGTATTCTGCCAGAGCGTGCCGAGATACTGAAAGGCTTATTGGGAGCCGACTTCATTGCTTTCCATACCCACGACTATATGCGTCACTTCATCAGTGCCGTAGAACGTGTATTACACCTCGACTTTAAACTGGATGAAGTGCAGATCAACAACCGAGTGACCAGAGTAGAGGCATTACCGATGGGAATCAACTATGAATCTTATCATAAGGCTTCGGAAAATAAAGAAGTACACCAAGCTATTGAACGTACCCGGAAACTTTTCGGCGAGCATAAACTCATCCTGTCAGTAGACAGACTGGACTATAGTAAAGGAATACTGCATCGTCTGCATGGCTTCGCCACCTTCCTCGAACATCATTCCGAATATCATGGCAAGGTCACATTAGCGATGGTCATCGTTCCTTCACGTGACCATGTAGGCAGCTATGCGGAACTAAAAACAAAGATCGACGAAGAAATCGGCTCTATCAACGGACGCTACTCCACAATGAACTGGACTCCCGTCTGTTATTTCTACCACGGCTTCTCGCTGGAAGAACTGACCGCCATGTATTATGTAGCCGATATAGCCCTCGTCACTCCACTTCGGGATGGCATGAACCTGGTGGCTAAAGAATACGTAGCTACCAAGTGCGACAATCCGGGCGTACTTATCCTTAGCGAAATGGCAGGTGCCGCTGTAGAACTGACGGACGCTATCCAAATCAATCCGAACGATACGGAACAAATAGAGAATGCGATTTGCCAGGCACTTGAAATGCCGGAAGAGGAGCAAAAGCAGCGCTTGCAACGTATGCAAAGTATTCTGTCTGTACAGACAGTCAACAAATGGGCAGCCGACTTTGTCAATGAACTGAACATGACGTGCATGAAAAACGATCTGTTACGAAAAAAACGCATCGTAGCTGCTACCATCGCACAAATCAAGTTAAAGTATAACCAGGCAAAACAACGCCTTGTTCTGCTGGATTACGATGGTACGCTGGCAGCTCTCAAATCACGTCCCGAAGATGCCCAACCTACACCAGAACTTATTTCTATTCTACAACAATTGGCTAGCGATCCCGCCAATCATATTGTAATCAATAGCGGGCGGGATCATTTTACATTAGAAAAATGGCTCGGTTCCCTTCCTTTTTCTATGGCTGCCGAACATGGAGCTTTCTACAAAGAAAACGGAGTTTGGCATAAAAATATAAAGAAGATAGAATGGGGAGCAGGTATTCTTTCTATCCTACAACTGTTTGTAGACCGAACTCCCCACTCACATCTGGAAGTAAAAGAAACAACCCTGGCATGGCATTATCGTGAAAGTGACGCATGGCTCGGCACATTAAGAGCCCAACAACTTGTCAATGCACTGATCTCAATCTGCACCCGGCAGAAACTACAAATTCTGCAAGGGAATAAAGTGATCGAAATCAAATCGCCGGATTGCAATAAAGGCTCGGAGGTGGGACGTCTATTAGCCAACAGACATTACGATTTCGTAATAGCGATGGGAGACGATACAACAGATGAAGATATGTTTCAGGCATTACCCAAAAACGCTATTAGCATTAAAATAGGTAGCGTATCCGAAGCCGCCAACTATCATCTGTCTGCTCAATCCGACGTACTTCCATTCTTACAATCTTTACTAGGCAAACAAAAAACTGCCACAAAAGAAGGAAGTATTAAGAATCGCCTGACTTTCGCTTTCGACTTTCTCAAAGATCTATTAAAAACTCAATAAAAAGCAATCAATATGAATAATTTAAATTATGGAGTGATAGGTAACTGCCGAACGGCAGCTCTCATTTCGCAGAACGGAAATATCGAATGGCTCTGTTTTCCCGATTTCGATTCTCCTTCTATTTTTGCCAGTCTGCTCGACCGGGAGAAAGGGGGAGCTTTTGGATTCGAAGTTGCCGGAGACTATCGCATCACACAAAGTTATGTTCCGCACACCAATATCCTTTCTACCCAGTTCTCCTCTGATGAAGGAAAATTTGTAGTGCTCGACTATATGCCCTGTTATCGTTCCAAAGACGAAACAGGACATTATTTGCCTGCCGAATTATATCGCTACATACATTGGATAAAAGGAAAACCGCGTTTCAAGATCAACTACCATCCGGCTCCAAACTATGCACAGGGACAAGTGATCCTAAATATAACTCCGCAGTATATAGAGTCCTACTGTTCCTCTGAAAATAAGGACAGACAATATTTATACGCTTCCCTGTCTCTTCAAGACATCAAAGAGAAAAAAGAAATCATTCTTGAGAAAGACGAATTTCTCTTGCTTTCCTATAATGAGAAAGTAATTCCAATTGACATAGAAAGGGAAAAAATAGAATATTGCCGTACGCTAGTATATTGGCTGAACTGGACAGACAGAAGTAAGAAATACATTCTATATAATGACGTAATCGAACGAAGTTTGTTGGTTCTGAAACTAATGTCCTATCACAACGGAGCCGTATTAGCAGCACTAACCACAAGTCTTCCGGAAGCTGTAGGAGAAGTCCGCAACTGGGATTATCGTTTTTGCTGGCTCCGGGATGCTTCTATGTCCATCGAAACCATGTTCCAGATCGGACACACTGGTGCAGCTAAACGTTTTATGAAATTTATCCAATCTACATTCGTTTCCAAACATGATTATCAAATTATGTATGGCATCCGGGGCGAGCACCAACTAACCGAAGTGATACTCGACCATCTATCCGGTTATAAGAACTCCAAACCTGTACGAATAGGAAATGATGCATACCATCAGAAACAAAACGACTCTTTTGGTTACCTGATGGACCTGATTTACCAATATTATCGCCTCATGCCCGGTACATTGGACGAAATTGAAGATATGTGGGAGATGGTAAAGAGCATTTTAGCAACCGTAGTAGAAAACTGGAAAAAACCAGATAAAGGGATTTGGGAAATTAGAGGGGAGGGACAACACTTTGTTTCTTCTAAAGTTATGTGCTGGGTAGCCCTAGATCGCGGAGCGAAAATTGCTCAAATGCTTAATAAATACAATTATAGCGAACGTTGGCAACTGGAAGCTGAAAAAATAAAGAAAGACGTAATGAAATACGGCTGGAATAAAGAACTTCAAAGTTTCACACAAACGTACGACAACCAAGCAATGGATTCTTCATTACTATTGATGGAACCTTATGGGTTTATAGAAGCTGATGATATACGCTATCATCAAACAGTGGAAGCTGTCAGGAAAGCTCTTTTTCATAAAGGACTTATGTATCGCTACAACAGCAAAGATGATTTCGGGTTGCCTACTTCTGCTTTTACGATTTGTACATTCTGGCTTATACGAGCACTGTTTGTCACCGGACATAAAGAAGAAGCGCGTTGTCTGTTTGACGAGGTTCTGAAATATTCCAATCACCTCGGATTGTTCAGTGAGGATATTGATTTCGAAACCAAAGAACAGTTGGGAAATTTCCCACAGGCATATTCACATTTGGCATTAGTGAATACTGCTATCCTATTTGCGGAAGAAGAGAAGAGATTATCTTTTATTCGTCCTTAAAAACAGCCCCTCTTGATTCATTGTTGGATCTTTTTGCAAAGTACCAAACTCTATTGAACAAACTACTATGAGATTTGATCTGCTAAAAAGGGCGGTATAAATACCAAAGTAATAAAAAACAGAAAGCCTCGCCCGTCAATAGACAAGCGAGGCTTCTTTAAAACGGCGGCTACCTACTCTCCCACTGTTACGCAGTACCATCGGCGTGACGAGG
>PVMN01003138.1_pt1 | contig 14412 bp, 11 predicted proteins | sample 1853401 | NCBI WGS metagenome assembly PVMN01 (sample SAMN08533510, study PRJNA380276) | Human gut metagenome, whole genome shotgun sequencing project.
AAGATTATACAGCTGCTTTACGAGAAGTTTTGTATTGACACGGAGGAGGCATTCGCGTTTCTGGAATTTGTGGCGTTTGCGACAGTGGGCGATGTCATGGAACTGACGGATGAGAACCGGATTCTGGTGCGGGAGGGATTAAAGCGGCTGCACCGGACAGCGAACCTTGGCATGCGCGCCTTGATTTTACAGAATCAGCTGACGCCGGAGCAGATCACATCGTACCATATCGGATTTGTGCTTGGTCCCTGCGTCAACGCCAGCGGGCGGCTGGAGACAGCCAAAATTGCACTGAATCTTTTCTTGCAAAAAAACGAGATTGATGCAGGGAAAATTGCAAAAGAACTCGTGGAACTGAACGCACAGCGCAAAAGCATGACGGCAGACGGCGTGGAACTGGCAAAACAGATCGTCGACGAGGGAACAGCGGGCGAGAAGGTGCTGGTGATCTATTTGCCCGGGGTGCATGAAAGCCTGGCGGGGATCATTGCGGGGAGAATCCGGGAGTCCTACCACAAGCCGGTATTTGTTCTGACGGACGGCGAGGAGGGAGTGAAGGGGTCCGGCAGATCCACGGAAGCGTACTCGATGTATGACGAGATGTGCAAGTGCCGGGAATGTTTTTCAAAATTCGGCGGACATCCGATGGCGGCAGGGTTGTCGCTGCGCGAGGATGTGGCGGTATTCCGCGGCAAAATAAATGCCTGCTGTGAATTGACAGAAGAAGATTTTATACCTAAGATAAGGATAGATATGGCAATGCCTGCCGCGTATCCGACGATCGGGCTGATCCGGGAGCTGGCGCGCTTAGAGCCGTTTGGAAATGGCAACAGTAAGCCACAGTTCGCGGACAGGGAGCTTGCGCTTCTGCGGGCGTCTGTGGTGGGCAGGAACCAGAATGTGTTGAAGCTGTCCCTTATGACGGCGGCGGGAGAACATGTCTCTGCGGTCTATTTTGGGGATGTGGAGGCATGGAAGCAGTATTACAGCGAAAAATACGGGCAGACGGAGGTGGACGCTGCGCTTCGCGGAAGGGCGAATGCCATCCGGATGTCGGTGATTTACTATCCGGAAATCAATGTATATCAGGGAATGGAGAGTGTCCAGCTCATCATTCGCAACTATAAATAGAACGTGGCGGGTGGACAGAAGGAGTAGCTATGTTTAGTGGAAAGAGAGAAAAGGCTTTATTAGAAGAGGAACTTGCGGCATTAAGGGAGACGGAGAAACGCGAGAGGGAGCTGCTCCATAAGATCGCAGGACAGAAGGATACCGCGGAGGAACAGTTTGCACGCATGACAGCCTCGCGTGCACAGATGGAAAAAGAGATCGAAGAGATCGAACAGCAGATGCAGCAGAACGGGGAGTTGTCGGAGAACGGCGCGCAGGCGGCGGGAGAACTTCACAATACGTTGATTACAATGAATAACGGAATCGCGACATTCGACGCCAACCACAGCGTTTTTATGGAGCAGGTGAAGGGGCAGAATGAAAAGGTCGTCGAGATCGTGGAGAACAACAAGCACTTTACGACGCCGATGAAGCATATCTCGGAGGCTCCGCAGGCGCTTCGCGAGATGCGCCAGGCACTTGGTGAGAGGGCAGAGCGCATGGAGGAACTGTCGAAAACGATGGGGGTGCTGGCGCTCAATTCTGCGATCGAAGCAGGAAGAATGGGGGAGAGCGGAACCCGGTTTGTGACGGCGGCAGAGCAGGTGCGTGCATATGCGGACGATTATGAGCAGGAGGCGCTGGCGTTAAAAGACCAGCTTGGGGAGGCGGAAGAACGGATCGCGTCTCTGGAGGAGCAGGTACACCACTTAAACGAGCTGCTCAAGGAGAATAATATTTCCATGGGAAAGCTTTACCGCGACTGTGCGCAGAATATGGCGGCTTATGAGACCGGACAGATCGGGCTGAGGGGGCTGATCCAGGATACGGCGGTCGCGAGAGCAGATGTGCTGCAGCAGTCGGCGGACGAAAATGTGCGCGCCAGGGAGGCATTCCTGAAATATGTATCCGGCATGCAGGAGGAACTGGCAGAGCAGAAGAGCAGCGCGGATGAACTGGAGAATGTCTGCAAGAGCATCCTGCAGTCGGCAGGGGAAGCCGGATGATGCCGGTTTTGCTGCAAAGGATACAGAGCAGAGAGCAGGAATCAGAGAGTATAAATAATAAAAAGTGAGGGAACAATGCTATGACAAAAGAAAAACAGTTCAGTTTTTTATCAAAGGACGGAAAGACGAAGATTCATGCGGTAAAGTGGATGCCGGAGAGCGGAGAGTACCGGGCGGTCTTGCAGATCACGCACGGCATGGTGGAGTATATTGAACGCTATAAGCCGTTCGCGGAATTTTTAAATGACCAGGGGGTCCTTGTGGTCGGACATGATCATCTGGGACATGGTGCGTCGGTTGCATCCGAGGAGGAATTGGGATATTTTGCAGAGCCGGATCCGAGTGACACGCTCGTCGAGGATATGCACACGCTGCGCACGACGATCCAGACAGAGAACCCCGGCGTGCCGTATTTTATGATGGGACACAGCATGGGATCTTACATGCTGCGCAAATACCTGTGTATTCACCCGGAGGGAGTGGCTGGCGCCGTCATCATGGGAACCGGGGCAATGCCGGATAGCACGATGAAGTTTGGACTGTTTTTATGCCGTACGATCGCACTATTCCGTGGATGGCATTACAGAAGCCGCCTGATGCAGAGCCTTTCCTACAGCAAGCCGTACAAGCGTTATGATTTATATGGAAAGGATTATGCCAACAGCTGGCTGTCCAAGAATGTGGAGAATGTCAAGACATACTATGCTGATCCGCGCTGTACTTTTCTGTTTACCGTAAACGGCTACAAAGGCCTGATGGAGGCGGTATTGTTTGATAATCAGATGGAGAATATAAAAAAGGTCCCGAAAAATCTGCCGCTGTTTTTTGTATCCGGTGCGGATGACCCGGTCGGAGATCTGGGAGAGGGAGTTAAGAAGGTGTACGGGATGTACAAAGATGCGGGGGTTTCGGATATTACCTACCGCCTGTACGAGGATGACCGCCATGAGATTTTAAACGAGACAGACCGCGATCAGGTCATGGCGGATATTGCGGCTTGGCTGAACGTGCATGTGGAACTGTAATCTTGCCGGACAGGTTTCTTAAATTTATATAAATAAAACTACTGGAGGGAAAACGCCGGTTGTTTTTAGGGAAAGTTCGTAGTAAAATAGAGACTTGTTTTGGAAGGAGGATTTCACATGAAAAAGAATGGAATGAGAGTTACCAGTTTATTTCTGGCTGCGGTGATGCTTGCATCGGCGCCTGTGACGGCATCCGCGGCGGATACATCAGCGAATGTAGAGGGAGAGGTTGTCGTAGACCAGACAAGTCAGGATCAGACTTCAGCAGAGTCGCAGAATCAGGCAGGGCAGGATCAGACTTCGGCAGAGGCGCAGGATCAGTCACAGGCTTCGGCAGCGGAGGACGCTGCCACGGGAGCAAACAGTGATAACGTGACAATCCAGGCGGATGATAAGCCATATCTTGCGCTGGGAGCGGATCTGACGGATGCCCAGAAGAATACGGTGCTTTCCCTGATGGGGATTGATCCGGCGAACCTTGGCAATTATGATGTGGTCTACACAACGAATGCAGAGGAGCATCAGTATCTGGATTCCTATATCAGTTCCTCACAGATCGGAAGCAAGTCATGGTCTTCCGTTGTGATCGTAAAACGCGATAAGGGAAACGGATTAAATATTTCAACCAGGAATATCAATTACTGTACAGTCGGCATGTACAAAAATGCGTTGACAACGGCGGGTATTACCGATGCGGATATCATCGTTGCAGGACCGCAGGAGATCTCCGGTACGGCGGCGCTTGTCGGCGTATTCAAGGCATACCAGGAGATGACAGGTGAGACGATCAATGCGGATATCATCGACGCATCCTTAAATGAGCTCGTGGTTACCGGGCAGTTAGAACAGTCGATTGCCGGACTTTCCGATGAGGAAGTGGAAGAGTTTATCGCTTACATCAAGTCGGTCATTGCACAGAATGATCTGAAAGATGAGGCGAGCATCAATCAGGCAATTGATGATGCCTGCAGCAAATATAATGTGACACTGTCAGATTCCGAGCGTCAGCAGATCGTGGATCTGCTCTTAAAGATTACATCCCTGGGAATCAATCTTGACAGCCTTGTGGATTATGCGGAGTCACTGTACCATTCCTTTAAGGACGGCGGAGGAGACAGCAGCGTGCTCTCGAGCGTAGGCACATTTTTCTCAAATGTATTCAGCTCGATCGCGGACTTCTTTAAGGGATTGTTTTCGTAAACGGAGGAGAGGAAGGAATCTATGGTAGACAGAAAGAGACGGCTGGATTGCGCGAACGGAATCCGGAAAGCAGACATTGTATTAAAGCACGGCAAAGTATTGAACGTATTCACGGAGGAGATTCTGGAAGCGGATGTGGCAATCTGCGGCGATACGATCGTGGGAGTCGGTTCCTACGAGGGTGAGCGGGAGATCGACTGTACCGGAAAATATCTGGTACCGGGATTTCTGGATGCCCATATGCATATTGAATCCAGTATGGTATCTCCGGGCGAATTGTCCAAGGTGCTGGTGCAGGCGGGAACGACGACCATTGTTGCGGATCCGCACGAGATTGTCAATGTGTGCGGTGTGAAGGGAATGGATTATTTTCTGAAATGTGCGGGCAAGGCGCTGGTACATATTTTCTTCATGATTCCGTCCTCTGTTCCGGCAACCGATGTGGAGACAAACGGATGCGGGGAGTTTCTGGCGTCCGATATGATGAAGTATGTGGATGATGCACGAGTGCTGGGACTCGGGGAGACCATGCGTTTTGTGGAGTGTTACCAGGGCGAGCGCCGGATGTCGGATAAGCTGGAACTTTTTGCAAAGAAGCACATCGACGGACATGCACCGGGCATTACAGGAAAGGCGGTACAGGCGTACCGTCTGGCTGGCGTGGAGAATGATCATGAGTGTGCGAACTCCGAGGAAGTGCTCGACAAGCTGCGCGCCGGTTTTCACATCTATATCCGTGAGGGAAGCGGTGCCAAGAATCTTGAAACGTTAATCCGCACGCTTTTAGATGCCAATGTGGCGCTCGACCAGTGCGCATTCTGCACCGACGATAAGCATATCGAGGAAATCCGCAAGGAAGGACATATCAGCACCTGTATCCGCAAGGCGATTGCACTTGGGGTTCCGGTGGCAAAGGCCTACAAGATGGGAAGCTACCAGCCGGCAATGTTTTACGGGCTCAAGGGATACGGTGCCATCGGAGCCGGATATCACGCCGACATTGTGTTCCTCGATAATCTGGAGGAGGTGCGTCCGACCGATGTGATGAAGGACGGCAGGATCCTGGGAGAGGAAGACTATAAGAAAGATTACTGGGTTCCAGTGCCGGAGGAACTGCTTCACACGGTTCATGTCGGGGAGCTTTCCAGAGAGCGGATTCAGCTTGCATGCAACGGAAAGACCGATGTGATACAGATGAATGCGCATCAGATCGTGACGACGCATCTGGTGGAAGAAGTGCCGACAGAAAACGGATATTTTGTCCCGAATGAAGTATACAATAAGATCTGTGTGGTGGAACGTCACGGCAAGACCGGAGAGATCGGTGTGGCACCGCTCAAGGGCTTTGGCGTAAAGGGCGGTGCCGTAGCGACGTCCGTTGCGCACGATTCCCACAATCTGATTGTGGCGGGAGACAATGACGATGACATTCTGCTTGCCATCCGGACTGTGGAGGAGCAGCAGGGCGGCTATGCGATCGTGTCCGGCGGAAAGGTAATCGATGTACTGCCGCTGCCGATCGCGGGTCTTATGAGCGACAGACGGTATGAGGAAGTCACGGAAAAGCTCTCTGCCATGCAGAAGGAGACGAGAGAACTTGGTATCTCAGAGAATGTAGATCCGTTTGTTACCCTTTCTTTTATGGCGCTTACGGTAATCCCGGAGATCCGTGTCACGGAGCGCGGTGTTTATTTATTCTGATGAACAGATTATGAAGGAGATTTATGCAGGAAAAGATTCAAATTATCAGTGACGGGTCGTTAGACCTTTCAAGAGAGCTCACAAGAGAGCGCGATATTCTGGTGGTGCCTTTCTATGTATCTTTTGATGGAGAAACTTATCTGAAAGAGGGGGTGGAACTGGATATCCGCGAGTTCTATCAGAGAATGGTGGATCATCCGGATGTATTTCCGAAGACGTCGATGCCGTCGGTGGATGATTATTATCAGGTTTTTCTCCCGCTCGCAAAGCAGGATGTTCCGATGATCTGTATCTGTATCACGACGAAGTTCAGCGGCTCCATGCAGTCAGCGACGACTGCCAGAGATATGATTTTAGAGGAATATCCAAAGGCGCGCATCACAGTCATTGACGCAGAGATCAACACGGTGCTGCAGGGCTTGTATGTACTTGAAGCATGCCGGCTGCGCGACCTCGGCTGGGAGTATGACCGCATGGTGAAGAGGCTCCTTGCCATAAGGGAGAGCGGCAGAATCTTCTTTACGATCGGCAACATTGATTACTTAAAGCATGGCGGAAGAATCGGAAAAGTGATGGGAATTGCGGGAAGCGCATTAAAAATCAAGCCGCTTATTACTCTGAAGGAGGGCGAGATTTTTGCCTCCGGCATTGCGCGAAGCCGGGAAAAATCCATGCAGAAAGTAATTGAGATGCTCAAGGCTTATCTGGACGAACGCACCGCAAAGCCGGGCGAATACAGTTTTGCCATCGGCTATGGCTATGATTATGAGGAAGCCTGTCATTTTCGTGAGATGTTAAAAGATCTCGTGAGGGAGCGCCTGGGGATTGATGAGATTGAGATTTACCAGATCGGCGCAACGATTGGCGTTCATACCGGACCGTATCCGATCGGCGTGGGGATTATCAAACGCGCGGACTGGGAAGCGTAGGGCAGACAGAAGCCGGAGATAAAGCGAATCAAAAATGTAAATCGTACATGTTGTGTAAGCGTTACACATGCATGTACGATTTTTTGATTCATAGGAGCATTCCTGTTTGCGGGATTCTTTTTTTTCTCTTTTAGAAAATGAATGTATCATTTTTGAATAATAATATTGACAATACTATATTATATGATATATAGGAAAGGAGCCGGTAATATTGTGTTCAATACAGGTGCAGCCCTGCTGGATGCGATTGTTCTGGCGGTCGTCTCCAAGGAGGAGGAAGGCACATATGGATATAAGATCACGCAGGATGTGAGAGTGGCGATTGAGGTTTCGGAATCCACACTTTATCCGGTATTGCGTAGACTTCAGAAAGATGGATGCCTTATGGTGTATGACAGAGAATGTGGAGGCCGCAACAGGCGCTACTACAGGATTACGGATGAGGGAAGAATGAAACTGGACGATTATCGCAGAGAATGGGATGACTATTCTTCGAAAATATCAGAGTTATTTTCCGAGGAGGGAGTTTGAAGATGAACAAAGATGAATTTTTAAGGCAGCTGGAAGCGCTGCTGTCCGGGATTTCACAGGAGGAAAGAACGGAGGCACTTGCATTTTACCGCAGTTATTTCGAGGACGCCGGAGAGGCAAATGAGGCAAAGATATTAGAAGAACTGGAATCGCCGCAGAAAGTGGCGGACAGCATTATCAAAGATCTGGGTGTGCAGCCCGGGGAAGCGTGTTCTTCCGGCGCGCAGGGAGCAGCGGCAGGAGCAGAGTTGAATCCGGCAGTGCAGAGCGCACCGGAGGGAGCAGCAACAGGAGCAGAGTGGAATCTGGCAGTGCAGGGAGCAGCGCAGAACGCATCGAAGGGAGTACCACAGGGAGCAGCGCAGAATGCAGCGTATTCTACGCAGGAGAAGGATGGAATGCCGGGATGGGCGATCGTTCTTCTGGTCATCACTTCGCCGGTGTGGCTGGTGATGATTCTGGTCATACTGTCAGCATTGCTCGGCATTGTGGCGGCGCTGTTTGGAATTGCAATAGCGGTTGTGGCAGTCATGGGCGCACTGTTAATCTGCGGTGTGGTGCTCTTTGGTGCAGGAATCGGAACCGCATTTGCAGGAAATCCTGCAATCGGAATCGGGCTTATGGGAGGAGGACTCATCGTCCTTGCGTTCGGTGTCCTTGCGGTGGTTCTTGTGGTCTGGATTTTCGGAGGATTTCTTCCCTGGGCATTGAAAGGAATCTGGAAGCTTTGCAAAAAGCCATTTAATAAGAGAAAGGAGCGTGCGGCAGCATGAAAAAATTTTCAAAAATCTGCCTGATCATTGTGGCAGTTCTCGGGGGAATGGGATTATTGCTCGGCGGCATCTCCGCTCTGCTTGGCGGAGGCTTTGGGGCAATCAGACGCATGGCGGAAAGAGGAGAACTGGATGCGGGCAACTGGCATATCCGGCCATATGAACTTTACTATTCTTCGGATGAAGAAGACACAGAGGATGACTGGGGAGCAGACGACGATGCAAAAGTTTATACCTATGAGGCAGCCGGCATAAAAAATCTGGATATTGATATTGATGCTGCGGAAATCTATGTCAAGCAGGGGACGGATGATAAAAACCTTGTGGTGAGAACCTACGGCTGCAAAGAAAAATATTATAAAGGGGATATAAATAAAGATACGCTTCAGATTCAGTATGAGATTCATAAGCAGTTTCCGGACAATTATGATGCGCAGATTGTGATTGAGATTCCGGAGAAAATGACCTTTGATACCATGGACTTTGACATCGGGGCGGCAGATGCAGATTTTGCATCGGGCAGTGTGAACTGTAGAACGATGGAGCTGAATGTGGGAGCAGGGGAACTGACGGGAGCAGATTTTGCTGTGACAGGAACCCTGGACATCAAGCTTGGAGCCGGTGATATTGATCTGGAAGGAGGCACCTATAAAGATATTAAGCTGGATTGCGGTATGGGATCATTTGCGCTGGACGGCATTGTGGCAGAGAATGTGAAAGCGCATTGCGGCATGGGGGATGGCAGCATCACCCTGCGCGGCAGGGAAGAGGACTATAATTATAAGATGTCCTGCGGCATGGGGGATCTCACGGTAAACGGAGAAAGCTATTCCGATCTCAGCGGAAGCTACAAAGTCACGAATGCCGGGGCTGTGGGAACGATTGATCTGGACTGCGGTATGGGAAGCATTGACTTTGATATAGAATCGTAAGAAAAAAGAAAGAGAAAGCACGAGAAAAAGAAAAACTGTCCAGATGGTATGTTCAGACGTGTGAAAAAGAGGTATCCGGGTCCACAGGAGGAAAAAATGACTGTGAGACCCGGATTTTTGCAAAAAACGGGTCTGGCAGAGGAAAAAATCTGCTCTGGACCCGTTTTACATAGAAAAAGCACCATTTTGACTGGAAAAATGAAGAAAAACGGGTCTAAAACAAGGAAAATCCTCTGTGGGACCCGTTTTACAACTGCTTCGTGGATTGTTTTCGGTAATCCCGGGGCGTCATGCCGAATCTTTTTTTGAAAGTGCGGTTAAAGTACGACAGATTCTCGTAGCCGACTTCCTCTGCGATGGCAAGAATCGAGGATTCGGAGGAGATCAACAGGCGGGAAGCCATGGTCAGGCGGTATTCATTGAGATATTCGATGAAGGAAGTGCCCATCGTATTCTTGAAATACTTCATGAAATGCGACTGGCTCAGCCCGACCTCCGCCGAGACATCTGCAATCGTAATGCGCTCCATATAATGGTTCTCCAGATACTTTAAGATCAGATTCATCTTCTCCAGCGACTTGTGATCGCGTTTCGCCGGCTCTTTTAAGAGGCATTTGCTGAATAAGATGTAAAAAAGCATAAAGAGCTGGCTCTTGATAAAGAACTGATAGCCGGGCGGGTTCGTCCGGCTGATTTCATCGTTTGCGTCAATGCAGGCGGCAATCTCCGCATAGCAGGGAGATCCCGGCTGATATAAGAGCGGAACGGACAGGGCGCCTGACAACAGCGGCGCAAGAAATTCGGTATTGCTGGTGTCCGCCTTTTTGGAAATGAGGATGCCCGGATGGAAAATGATATTTTCGTATTCCATGCTTTCCTGCATGTACTGTTCAATGCTGTGTAGCCTGCCCGGCAGAATCAGCGCGATGGTTCCCTCAGTCACCACGTAGGATTTGAAATCGACCGTGATTGCTCCGGTTCCTTTTTTGATATAGATGATTTCCATCTCATCGTGCCAGTGCAGAGGCACGCGCGAAAAGTCAAGCGGAATCGAGCAAGGGTAGGTGATATAAGGAAACAGCGGGTTGCCATGTGGAATTTTTTCCTGATAGTTTTCATACTCTAAAATGTTCATGATAGGATTGTACCACTTTTGGGGATAATATGACAAGAAAAAAAGTGGACTTCTGCATATAATGTTCTCATACAGCAGGGAAATACAAAAAGTAATTGGGGATGCAAAACAAGGAGTAAAATCCTCTCCTCGTCAAAGGACTCGGATTTTGCTTCGCAAAACAAGGAGGATTCACATGAACGTACAGGAAATCGTAAACAACAGATACGGTAAGGGCATTGCACAGTGCTCCAACGAAGAGATTTATTACGCGCTGCTTGAGATGACAAAGAGCATGGCGAAGGAAAAGGAGAGCAACGAGGGAAAGCGCAAGCTTTATTATATCTCCGCCGAGTTTTTGATCGGTAAGCTGTTATCCAACAACCTGATCAACCTCGGTATTTATGAGGAAGTAAAGCAGGTTCTGGCGGAGAACGGCAAGAACCTGGCAGAGATCGAGGAGGTTGAGCCGGAGCCGTCTCTCGGAAACGGCGGTCTGGGTCGTCTGGCAGCATGCTTCCTGGATTCCATTGCAACGCTCGGATTAAACGGCGACGGCGTGGGTCTCAATTATCACTACGGTCTGTTCAAGCAGGTATTTGAGCACAATTTACAGCACGAGGAGCCGAACCCGTGGATCGAGAAGGAGAGCTGGCTGACGAAAACGAACGTGACCTACCCGGTACAGTTCGGCGGTTTTACCTTACAGTCCAGACTGTATGATATCGATGTGATTGGTTACGAGAACCGCACCACAAAGCTTCATTTGTTTGATGTGGAGACCGTGGACGAGAGCCTTGTGGGGGACGGCATCAATTTTGACAAAGAGGATATTGCAAAGAACCTGACGCTGTTCTTATACCCGGACGATTCGGATGACAAGGGACGCATCCTGCGTGTATACCAGCAGTATTTTATGGTCAGCAATGCGGCACAGCTCATCATCGACGAGACGCTGGCAAGAGGCGGTGATCTGCACAAGTTGAATGAGTACGCGGCAATCCAGATCAATGATACACACCCGAGCATGGTGATTCCGGAGCTGATCCGTCTTCTGATGCAGCGTGGAATTCTGATGGATGAGGCGATTGAGATCGTATCGAAGACCTGCGCATACACTAACCACACGATTCTTGCGGAGGCACTGGAAAAATGGCCGATTCATTTTTTGGAAAAGGCAGTTCCGCAGCTTCTTCCGATCATCTACGAACTGAACAGCCGCGTGGTGCGCAAATACGATGACAAGTCGGTTGCGATCATTGATGACGAGAAACGTGTGCATATGGCACATATGGATATTCATTACGGTTACAGTGTCAACGGCGTTGCCTACCTGCACACGGAGATTTTGAAAAATACGGAGCTCAACAACTTCTACAAGATCTATCCGGAGAAGTTCAACAATAAGACAAACGGCATTACCTTCCGCCGGTGGCTGCTTTACTGCAATCCCCAGCTGACGGATTTCATCTCAGGCTTTATCGGAAACGGCTTTAAAACGGATGCCTCCGAACTGGAAAAGCTGGATCAGCCTGCAATCTCCTGCAATCTAAAACATTTATACCGCCTGCTTTCCATCAAAGAACAGAAAAAAGCGGAGCTGGCACAATATTTAAAGGAAACCCAGGAAATTGTGATTGATCCCGATTCCATTTTCGATATCCAGATCAAACGTCTTCATGAGTACAAGAGACAGCAGATGAATGCGCTGTATGTCATCCACAAATATTTCGAGATCAAGGCAGGAAAGAAGCCGACCCGTCCGATCACTGTGATTTTCGGCGCCAAGGCAGCCCCGGCTTACGTGATTGCAAAGGATATCATTCATCTGATCCTCTGCCTGTCCGAACTGATTGCAAAAGACCCTGAGGTATCTCCGTACTTAAAGGTTGTGATGGTAGAAAACTACAATGTCACGCTGGCTGAAAAGCTGATCCCGGCTGCAGATATCCATGAGCAGATTTCCCTTGCTTCCAAGGAGGCATCCGGAACATCCAACATGAAGTTCATGTTAAACGGTGCGGTAGCGATCGGAACCATGGACGGTGCAAACGTGGAGATGCATCAGTTTGTCGGCGACGACAACATTTACATCTTCGGTGAGTCCTCCGAGGAAGTCATCAAGCACTACGAGAAGGCAGATTATGTGTCCAGAAGCTACTATGAGAATGATGCGAACATCAAGCGTGCAGTGGACTTTATCGTCAGCGACGAGATGATGGCAGTCGGATGCAGAGAGAATTTAGAGCGTCTTTGCAACGAACTTCTGAACAAAGACTGGTTCATGACGCTTCCGGATTTCGAGGATTATGTGGCAACCAAGGAGCGCATCTATGCGGATTATGAAGACCGCATGGCGTGGGCGAAGAAAATGCTCATCAACATCAGCAAAGCCGGATTCTTCTCCTCTGACCGTACGATCGCACAGTACAATGAGGACATCTGGCATCTGTAAAACCGGGGAAACCGCCCGGAAGAAAAAGCTTGCTTCAAAATTTATATATTTCTTTCACAGAGAGGAGTGCCGCAAGGCGCTCCTTTTTGTATGAAAACAGTGGAAACAGAGAAAATGCTGTACAAAATCCAGCGACCGGCATATTGTATAAAGTCCGCGGGTTCTTTATAATAAGAAAAAGACAGGGCAGCAGTCCGGAAAACAAGAAGGAACTCTGCCCGGAAATGGAGAAAATGATGCGTTATATTGATATGCATTGTGATACATTGGGAAGCGCGTTAGCGCAGAAAACAGAGACGTTTCTGGAACTTGATCACACGATGGTAGATGGACTGCGCCTGCAGCAGGCAGAGGCAGGTGCGCAGTTTTTTGCGATGTTTCTGCCGCAGAGAAATGATCCGGACTGGTTCGGCTTAGAAGAGATGCCGCCGGCGGAAGCACTCATGAGGAAAATGTATGACATTTTCCGCCATACCATGGAGCAGTGCAGCGACCGGTTTGCCGCGGCGCACAACGCGGAGGAATTGAAGCAGAATCAGGATGCTGGGAAAATATCGGCGTTTCTCACGATTGAGAACGGTTCTCTGATTGATGGGAAAATGGACAAAATCCGGGAAATTTACGATCTCGGCGTAAGACTTGTGACACTGACCTGGAATGACGACAACTGTCTGGGACACTGCCATTCCCAAAAGCCGGAGGAGATGAGCCGTGGGCTGACCGGATTTGGAAAAGAGGCAGTGCGCTATATGCAGGAACTGGGAATCTTAGTCGACGTCTCCCATTTATCCGACGGAGGTTTCCGGGATGTCGCAGAAGCGTCCCGGCGAAGCGGCGTGCCATTCGTGGCATCACATTCCAACTGCCGGGCACTGGCGCCGGCAACGCGCAATCTTACCGACGCGATGATCCGCGAATTGGCAGAGTGCGGCGGACTGGATCTGGAACCGACTTTTCTGAATGAGGACGAGATGGATAAAGTGAGCCGTATCGAACGCATCTGCGATCACGCAATGCATCTGATTGACAGGGGCGGTATCGAATGTGTGGGACTCGGTACGGATTTTGACGGAATCTCAGGCGAATTTGAGATCAGTGACTGCACGAAGCTGCCGCTGCTTTTCGATGCGCTGCGAAAGAGAGGACTCTCCGAAGACGCCGTGGAGCAGATTGCCTATCAAAACACGGCGCGCGTGATTCGGGACGGCATGAGATAGAAAAGTCATGTACCTGGAAGATATCGCTTGTTGCAGCGGGAAATCACCTTGCGGGGAAGGAAAATATCGTTTATACTTTTTGGTGGCTTCATTATAGTAAAAAGAGGAATTAAGATGAGAAGACGAATGGAAATCAATCACCATAGAACATACAGGGGAAAAGCGGCGGTGTTTTTGCTTGTGACAGCCGCGCTTCTTGCCGGATGTGCGAATGAGCGCACGGAGGATGAGCTTTCCTACCGCAAGATTGGCATAGAGAGCATGCAGAGCGGGGATTATGAGGGGGCACTGGCGGCATTTGACGGAGCGCTTGCGTGCTGCACCGGAAAAATTACCGATCTGGAGATCGACATCTGCTATTACAAGGCGGCAGCCCAGTATGCCGCACAGCACACTGAGGGAGCACTTGAGACGTACA
>PVMN01003146.1_pt1 | contig 14368 bp, 10 predicted proteins | sample 1853401 | NCBI WGS metagenome assembly PVMN01 (sample SAMN08533510, study PRJNA380276) | Human gut metagenome, whole genome shotgun sequencing project.
CGCGTATAACTAAGATATCGTCATAATCCTTAGGTGCCTCCTGCGCATTCCATAATTGCTCTAAAGTTTCGTCATATGGATTAAGACCACTATCCCAGCAACTATCCGCCTTTACATAGGCTTGCACGATATCATATAAGAACATAGAATTGGCATTAATCTTAACAGAATCATCGCCCTTTTCTAATGATGTAAGATACGCCTGACGGCGTTCTTCATCATGTTTTAAAAAGGCATTACGATATTTAAGATTCGCCTTTGATGGCACATGATTATAATTAATATCGTTCCATTGGTTGAGAGAAGCCTTGCGATCTACCACCGCTAAATGTTCGCGCAATCTAGAGAGAATTTTACGGTACTCTCGTGCACTTAGATGTAATAAGGATTGTAAAATAACCGCCTCAGAACGTTTTTGCTTAGACGATGTATTATTGGATGGCATCCATTTTGCTAATAAGCTAATAGAATCGCCCAGTCCGCACCCCATTACATCACGTCTAAACTGATTGACAATTAATTCACCTAGTCCATCGTGTAAAATACCGCTTGTCGTATCAAAGAAGATGCGTAGCACATCATCCCAACGACCATAGTTCCATAACTCAGTGCCGATGATGAACTGCAATGCCATCTCTGGATACAAGTCACCAATTTTAGTAAGCATCATACGAAATACATCACGTTCGCCAAGTCCTAGCTTAATATGGCGAGCATACATAAGCCATTTCATGGTATACAGAGGGTCTTCCTCATAGGATGTAATGAATAAGCGCAATGCATCCACTGCATCCATGGAGCAATATGCACCATAGAAATATCGATCATGTTTACTTTTACCATAAAAATTAACTGCGACCTGACGCAATGCAGGCACAGAGAAATTAAGGTCCACAAGAGGACTGCCACTCGTATGATACGCAGTACCATCATTAGCGGTATAGGATTTTTCATTGTTTGTTAAAGCGTTCATAAATGCATTCATAGTTCATATCTCCTTGGCATATAAAAAACCGCTGCGGATTATCACAACGTAAATTTTGAAAGCAAAATAAACAAGACAACCGTGAGCGGTTACAATACAAAGTTCAAGACAATTACTAACCTCACTGAGGCTAAGGATAACTAGACACGATACTCAAGACCAAAGGGTCTCCATAACTACTTTTTCTGGTTATTTAATCAAATGATTGCTGCTAGTGTCTAACCTTATGAATCGTTTATGAACGATAACTATGAAATTATACTAGATTCTATACTCATCTTAATCAAGTTATGTATGTGACAGGATTGCTGTTAGAATCTAAGTCTTTCTGTTCTACATATTGGTGATTTCTTTCACCTGATGATGCAATTATAATACACGTATCCGTGTGTGTCAACAATTATTTTTTAATATTTTACTTTTTTTGAAAGTTAGAACTAGCAACACATATTTTACTGCATTGCTAGTCCACTACAGTTACTACTAATACTCTGCCTCAACGCGCCAAATTTCATCAGCTAACCATTTCAATGGTCCGCGTGAAGGACGTAGAAATCTTGCTGCCATGCCTTCTATACTAAGTTGTGTAGATTCTAATTGACCTGTTTTACACCAAATAGCAAAGTGTTCACAGTTATGGCCAAACAAGTTATAATCGCCTTTTCCAATCATAGATTTTGCACGTTGTACAGTTTTACGGGGCCCATAAAATCTAGCAGTTACATCAGAGTCTTGGAAAATAGATAATAAACTATCGTCCTCTGCAATATATAAGGTATCTCCGTCACAAAACTCTTCAATGCTAGTCTCAGCAATGCGTCCGTCTAATGGAGAATCGCCTTTTATATAATGGATAATTTTATGATATCCAGCATATACGCCATAATGTTGATATACATCACCAAAGAAAAAGTTACTTCGTTGACAAAATACGATATCTCCTAATTTTAACTTTTTTGAAGCCATTATTACTCTCCCATACAACACATCATTTGTGATTATTCATATACGTAATAATATCATCTAAAGATATATTTTGATTCTTGCCTCGTAATAATCGCCATACCCGTTTAACAAGCTTATAGAAGAGATATAATCCTGCCAAAGGAAAAAATAGACCAAATGGATTTTGTTCAAATGGATTCCTTGGATGAGGAAATGGTCCAGGCATAGGTCCTATAATATTAGGCCAACTGTGTTCTTGATACACCCCTTTAGGATGAACACCAGTTTTATTTCTATTAGAAGAAATATACTCTACTACATCCTCGTATAATTTAGGATCCTCTTTTTTAACACTTTCAAGAGCTTCTTTGATAACATCTGTTTTCATACAATATACCTCTATACTACGAAACAAGATTAGAATAACTAACTGATTACATGTATATTGTACAAAAGTGTATACGTAAAAAATAACGCATCGAAAAATTATTTTAACAAATCGAGACCAAACGTATCTAATAAAGCTTCTTTACTAGGTCCATTGGTTTCATTTACACCTAAATGATTTAGAATCGACTTATAATCTTCATTAGGTACATTATCATAGAATGCTAATTGTAAATATGTATTTGCACGTGATGATCCTACATAGACTAACCGTTTATGTAATTCATTAGTGAGTCGATTAACTAAAATATCAATTAATAAAACCGCTTTAGCCTCTAAGCCTTTAAATTTACGAACTGATGTGAACAATATATTATTTTTCTTTGGTTCAGTAGAAATAGATACTCCGTTTATAGCAGAAATATTTTTTAACATGCTATTAGGAACACTACTTGTAGTAAGAATAACAATGTCTTCTGGTCTTACCTTATCTTGAATCATTTTTGTAACGAATTTGGTTACAATATTACGTAATTCATTTTCATCCTTATAGAATGATCCAAGTGGTTTTATTCCTGATAGCTCATTTATGTAAGCATCTTTCTTAATATCACTTAATGTTGTTCCTACAGTCTTAGCTATTTCTGCAGTATTGCGACAATTTTTATACAATACAAGGCGACAATCCCCATAAGTATCTAACCAATGCGTAGAATTATGCATCATTATATACTGATTTTTATCATAGAATACGTAATAATGACCGCCTAACATATCTACTAACATAGAAATATGTTCTAATATACGTTCATCAATATCTTGACCTTCATCAATGACTACATTTTCATCAGACCACTCTAAATCATCATATTCATTTTGAAAGTACTCAATAAATTGAGGAATAATTTCTGCTATAGAGTAATTGGCATTAGGCATCAAATTCTCAGCCAGGGACCTAATATTATGAAAGACTATATTATCGCACATATAATGCTCTTTTACATATAATAATAAGAACTCATTAAAACATAAATATAAGACTTTTTTACCTTCTGCAGCTAACATTTTAGCCTTTTCAATAGCAAGCATAGTTTTACCGGTACCTGCTGGACCATGAATAACAGCCGTTGGTTGTTCACGTAAAAAATGTAGTATAGATGCTTGTTGTTTTGTCATCTGAATATAACTTTTCGTTGATTCAAGAGCTGTACTTGCAACTGATTCAACAATATTAAATGTAGGCATTAACGTCTTAATCATATTCTGAAAATCATTAACTGATTGCTCAGAATCGCGAAAACCCAAGTTAGACTTCCAATAGCAAAAAGCTTTATCCATAGATTCTTGTGGATTAAGTAAGGAATCTACATCAAATACAATATCTCTATTTACCTCTAGTGGTAAAGAAACCTTGTTATGAATGGCTACAGATGGGAACCATACGGCTCGACCAATAACCGGCATTTGTCCATTATAATGTTTACGTAAGTAATTCTGAATCCTAAATTGACTCTCTGCAGCTTGGCCTAAAGGATCTATAATTTTTTCTTCTTTTGTATTTCGATTCGTTTGAATCCAGTTTCCATCACGATAGGAAATCCCACCAGCCTTTACCTCTATAGATAAAATACCTTTTTTAGGATGTAAAATAACAAAATCTGCCTCACCTTCACTCCTACGTTGATTTAATTCCCCTAACCATCTATAAGAATGAAAAATTACATATTCGCTATTTAATTTAGAGAGCGCCTCGTATACGAGACGCTCTCCTTCACTACCATGGAAACTATTTATTATTGTTGGGTAGAATTTTGACACTATATTCTCCAATATATAATTATCTGATCAATAATATCCGCTATAAAATTTGTGGTAATGCAATATATTTTGAAGAAACCATTATTATATGGATGTAATTTAGCAAAAAAACTCCATAGAATATTAAATACTATCTTATTTAAATAACTTCTAATTAAGAGTTAACAATCGTTTTTTAAACCATTTTCAAATTGGAATCTAAAATCATCAAAATCTTTTTCTAATACTGTTATAATTTCTTTTTTAGACTTACCAATAGCTTTATCATAGTATTCATCCATGAATTTTTTTCCCTCTTGTGTAAGCATTCTTTCATGGATAGAAATACTACTATCTACTCCCAAATTAACTATTTCTTTTCCTTCAGAGGAAAGTAAACCTTTATCTAAAAGAAAATGAAGAATTATTTTTAGTTTGTCAACAACAGATATTTTATCCTCTCCACCATCAATATGCCACTGTGCTTTATCATAAATTTTTAACATATCTAATCTCCCCTTTCAATACGCGTATGAACTGTTGAAGGAATTTCCACTAAATTTCCATCATTATCTCTTATATAATTCCCACCACTCTCACGTATTCTTTCTTCCTTCGCTGATTGTTCAGTTTTATCTGCAGTTTTTGAAGTAACTTCTATAGAATCTATTACCTTTCCATCTTTAACAACCATAAAATCAACTCTTCTTGCCTCTCCAGTTTCCGGATCTTTAACAATATTACCGTCTTTATCTCTGAGATATGTTTCAGAAATAACTTGAAAGCCTTCTTCCTCTGGATATTTCTTTTCTAATTCATTAGCAACTTCAGCTTCCCTAGCTAATCCATCTATTTTGTTTTTAATGGCTTCCCTAACTTCAGTTACAATTGGTCTATCATAATGTTCTGATTCACTATGGCTTACATTAATATTCTCCACTTGTCGAGCTAATGGACTTTCAACTAATAAATTATTATTCTCTACTATATCCTTTTTTTCATGCATATCAATCATACTAGAATACATCCTTCCGTTATAGAATCAAACCAGTATTTATATATTTTTTCCCGTATATCAGAATCAACTTTTTGGATACTCATATCTTTCATAAAACACTGAATCAAAGTTAGTTTTACTTCTGCACTCAGATTAGTAAGTTGTTTATCTAGAAGCTTACTTAATTCAGATGTTAACTCAATATTATTGCTAGAAGAAATTACAATGTTTTCAACTTGTTTACGTACATTAAGAATATCGGTTATAATATTTGACAGCTTTTTGAAATGAACGTCATTCCACAATTCAATAATTCCTCGTTCTTGATATTCTAAAATTAGATTTTCAAAATAATTCTTACTTTTAGCAGATAGTCCTAATTTATTTATAGCTAAATTTATTACATTAATATCAAAAAATAACTTCTTGTCTACTCTACCTTGAATCATAAAGTATATTAGTTGCTTAAGATAAGTATTATTATCTATTAAATCAATTTGTTGTTTAAACTCATACACCTTTTCCGAAATATCGCATTTATTTATTTGTACCAATATAGGTTCAACCCAATTATTTTGATAAACTGCTGCAACCCCTTTTTTTAGTTTTGCTAATTCAGATATTTGATTTTCTTTTAAACTTGCAGAAAAACCAACTAACTCTCTATCCTGCCTATCAGGAAGTCTTAAAATTATTTTTGTATTTGTATTTCTAATTACTGATAAATCCAATAATCCAGGAGATTGATCAGCTATAATAAAACCTTCTCCATAGGTTCTCATTTCAGCAATAGAATTAGATAATAATTCCACTGATTTTCCAATTAAATTTGAATTATCAAAAGCTTGATTTGTTGAGGTCCGTTTTAATAAATTATGCGCTTCTTCTAATACAGTTATATGCCTTAAAGGACTATTTATTCTCCCAGAAACCATTCTATATTCATTTAATTTCATTACTAATAAACCCATTATCAAGGATTTTGTTTCCAATGAACCGATACGACTTAAATCTATGATTACACATTTATCAAATAAATCATAATCAGAAATACTATCATCAGTAAAAATTTGTCCATTTAACCCCGTAGTTAATGATCGAACTCTTGTTATAAGAGCTCCTGAATAATCAGCTTTACTATCAGAAGAATACTGTGATTCATTAATAATAATTTTAATTTGTTCAAGTACATCAATAAAATTAGGAAATCTATCAGCCGTGTCATTTACTGAATGATTAATATCCCAACCATTAGAAATATATGAACGTTCTATAGCCTCTTTTAGAATAACCGACATAGCCGCATACATTGGCCAACATACGTTAAATATCTCAACTAATCGATCTATATGTTCTAGAACATGAATATCTTTAGGAAAACTAAAAGGGTTAATCTTCAACAGGTTGGTAAGATTTGGATTTGTACCGTATACATTAACATCAGCGTATTGGCCAAAAATATTTTTATATTCACCTTTTGCTGGTTCAATAACTAAAAACGGTATCCTGTATAGAATTCTCAACTGATTTAAAATTTCATAAACAGTATTACTTTTTCCGGAACCTGTAGAACCAGTAATGAAAGTATGCATAGTTAATGAATTACAATCTAACATAACATCAGTATTAGATTGCTCTCCCATTCCGAAAACATGCCCAAGTTGAAAATCACCCTTATTTAATGCTACATCATATGTTACAACTTCTTTACCAAATTCGGCATGTTCAATAACAGGAAAGCCACATACGGATTTTCTTGGTAATCCCATATGAATTGCAAGTTCATTACCACTAACTAAAGATGATGCAGTAACAGGAATTAATGTTTTTTCAGACGGATATTCAAATACAGGATGAATAAAATTAGTAATATAGTCCTTTAATAAAGGAATTTTTTCTCCTTGTTTTTTTCCCCAAAAGTTTATAGCAGATGTTTCTACTCCTGAATTCTCACCTTTCATTAAAGCCTTATAGGTTCCTGCTGCCATCTCAACTGTTTCTTGCTTATCAGAAAGAATATATGCAGCACACTCCCACATTCCAACACTTTCACATTCATCAATTCGTTTAATCTGCATTTCAATCTTTTCCAGCTTGTCTATAAGATTTTTATTCTGCATAACTAACATCATATTATTTGATGATCCAGTAGTTTGTCCTTTAGTTTTTGTAATACTATTAGTGGAACTATTGTTTGTTCCAAATGATTCACCAGTTGTTGTGCTGTTACTAACAGTATTACTTTCAGATGTTGTATTACCATCAGAATAGGTCTTAGGGCTAATACTATTCAAACCAACTTGGCCAAAAGAAATAGCAGTAGCAGCTGCAATACTAGCACCACCAGTTAAAGGGGCAGTAGCTAAACTTGCAACACTTAATGCAACCGTACCTAATGATTTTGCGACAGCTGAAAACGTATCTGGTTTCGAAACAGAATGACTCTCTGAGAACCCTTCTTGATGACTTGTACTAACTTGAAATGATTTATTTCTTGAATAATTTTTCCCTGTAGTAGTACCATTTGAAAGTGCATCAGATAAACTAATAGCAGTATTAATCCCATATGAAAGTTGCATATTTGCATATGGTGATAGCTGTGTATAAATAGTCTCATACGATTTCTTTAATTCTTCTAATTGACTTGATGATGTACTTTTAGCTAAAACTACTATCGTATACTTTTGTCCTTGCATAGCAATAATAAGTTTCTCTAGGCCTTGAATAAATGATTCATTATTTTTAAATTCTTTATCTTTATTTTTTGCAACACATGAGATAGAAGCTATGTTTTTATGTGAAAATGTTGAAATCAAATCTTCAGCTACAGGATCAAGTAAATCAACTGTTTTAACACCTGGGAATTGCCCTAACAAAGCATTTCTAAGAGTATCTTTTAATGATTTTGTTGTTCTTTTATTATCTAAAGAACGAACCCCCATATAAAAATCTGTTTTTTTTCCATTGCTATCAGCAATAATAAAAACACCACAATTTAAATTCTGTACCGCATTAAAAACAGTCTCAAATTTATATGTCGAATATTCATCATTCTGATAAACCATTTCATTAATTTTGAAAATTCGAATATCACTTATCTTTTTTAAGTCTTCATCAAGTGGAACAATATCTAAATCATTTAACCGATAAAGATATTTTTTTAATACAATATCATCAACTAATCGACTTGCATCTTCAAGATTACTTTGTAGCTCTATTAATGATGGCTGCTCTAAGCTTTGAGCAGCCATATCATTATCAGAATTAGTTATAGGCATATCTTTTTCAGGCACTAGTACCATTTTTCCTGACATTCCTAACTACTCCTTTTCATTATTTAAATATACAACGGTACCGCCAATAGCTCCTCCAATCACAGCACCGCCTATTACATAACCTAAAATAGGAAGAGTATAAAATGAAGCAATTGTATATCCTATGATACTACCGCCTAAGGCACCTCCACCAATACCAACAGAATATTCATATTTTCCAGATTTCTGATCTTTCAACTTTTGTTCCTTATATGAAAGATCTTTTTTATTATTATTAATATGAATATTTTTTTCTACTTGTGGATATTCATTAATATTTTTTTCGGCTTTAAGGGAAGTACTCTTTGTAATATCTTTACTAGTCATACATGGTTTGCTGTTACAAACAGGTCTAAGCGTACGAACGACATCTTTCAAGTGTTCAACTCTTTCATGAGAAAAATTGCCTACAACCTGAACCATAAGAATATCCATATAAGAATCACTCCACTCACTTGAGAGGGATTTAAAAGGTCTACCATCGTGTTCATCATATATCCCAGGAACAGTTGAAGCTAACTTCTCCATCTCATTATATCTTTCAAATGTAGGGTCAACTAAGAGGCTATCTTTTAGCATAATTCTAATTTGTCTTATATTTCCTTCTGTGATAGCCTTATTAAAAGCATTTGTTATTGCCATAAAAGTCCTCCTATATATCTAAAATAGATTCCACCTCAGCTTTTATTGATTCAAGCCATTCTAATCGTTCCTCTGATTCTTGAATACGTGCTTCTGCTCGGGTTCTATCTGTAGCATAACTTTTCAATTGATTAAGCTTTTCTTTTAGTATATTATCTAACTTTTCAAACTCTTTTTCAAAGGTTCTTAAAATATTAACAGATTGCTTTGTTGCATATTTTATTGTATTTTCACCATTAGCATAGATTAAAGTTTGAATTTTTGATAGATATTCATCAGCCAACTCCCCTGCATCTATATATTTTACAGTTTTATATTTTTTTCTATAATATCCACGTTCTTGGAACCATGTCCATGGCTTATACCATTTCTTATTAGTATTTTCAATCCATTCACGGCCATTTTCAACTTTTTTTGATTGAACCATATGTTCAATGGAAAAAGAATCAATTGGTGTAATATCTCCTTCCATAAACTTTAATGGCTCAATAGATATTCCTGTAAGTGAATCTACTTCAAGTTCATCAGTTAATGAAATTAATTTATCTCTATATGTTTTTAATAATGCTTGACTTGATTTAATTAGATTATTTTTAATAAGTTCATCAAGCTCTGCTTGAAAATTAGGCTCAAGTCTTCTAGCAAATTGTGCCAATTCTGATACTTCATGCTCAACTAAAGCAATTTCAATTTCTTTTCCCCTAAGCTCATCAATTTTATTTCTTATTTTAGCTTGGAACTTCATAATAATTTCTTCAACAACATTCTTAGCTTCATCATCGACTAGAAGAACTACTTGTTCAACCGAGTCTTTAAATGCTTTGGCCTCTTTTACATCACTAATTTTACGCTCTATCAACTCAATTTGTTTAACAATTCCTTCATTTTGATCTAATCGACTTGCTAATTCTTTCTTTGTATTTTCTAAACAATTCAACGCATCCAACTTATGGATAAAGGTATCAACTATATTTTTAATTTTTGCCGTTTTAGCATATTTCTGAACATATTGACGAATAGCTGCTTCAATAGATACTACACCAGTGTGAATTAAGGCTTGACTTTCTAAGTCACCATTTATGCTGGCTTCACTCAATTGTCGGTTAATTTCGCCTCGAATACTTGCCGGAAGAGAAGCATATGTTTCAAAATGGAAATTTTCATTTCTATTAAGCTTCTTTACTTTTAACTCTGTTTCATCAGCTGTATCTTCATCAACAATTTCACCATTTTTTATTCTTCGAATATTTAACGCCGGAAGTGCAGCAGCTGGGAATAGATTAGGATTTATAATACCATGTTTCTTTAAATAAGTTCTAACTCTCGTTAAAGTCTGTGATGTATCACCATCTTCTGTATTTCTACTATCCATTTTATTTACGACAAATATAAAACGGTCCTTAGATTGTTTGCCGCCAACTGACATACTTTCAGCAACCCTTTCGAGAAGAGCATTATCATCATCTGTACCAAATGTTCCTTCCATAATATATAGAACAAGTGACTTTGAAGATTTATTTAAAAATTCACTTTGAACTCTTTTATGTTCTGGATCTCTTGAATTATTAGGGCCCGGAGTGTCAATTAAAATAAGTGATACATCATCTGCAGTTACAAATGGAATATTACCTGTAGCCTTTATTACTGATACATTTTCATCACTATTCAATCTCTCCATTGTAGAAATAGAGAGATTTTCATGTGCTTCAATTAAACGATTTTCTTTATTATAAACTTCAGCTTGCCAATGTGGCGAATCATTATCTTTAAGTTTAGTAATTATAGATGTGCATGCTTCTTGCTTTGAAGGCATAAGTTTAGTTCTCAACATAGAGTTTATTAGAGTAGATTTACCAGCACTCATTGTAGCAACTACACAAACCTCAAAATCACTACTTTTTGCATGTTCAAAGGCATTGATTATTTCAACATCTCTTAACTCACTAAAAGGTCCATTCTGTATTTTTTCAAAAACACAATCTATAAGTTTCTCTTTATCTTGAGATTCTTTTGCTGGTTTTCTATTTAGTTTTACAGTAAGTTGTCCTTGCTCACAGTACTTATTAAATACCTCTGTCAAATCCTCAAAATCTAATAATGTACCGTAAAATTTAATATTAAATTCTCTATCATTATATTCATCAATTAAATTTTGAGGAAGTTCTTCAATCCACTCTTGCAATCTTATTCCAGATGAAATACTCTCCCCCAAATGACTATTTTCTGCCAAACTTTTACCATCAACAGTAATATCTGTTTCAATTCTATATGGATTATACTTTATATATACTTCTTTCATTATTCCCTCCAAAAAATTAATTGAATACTTCTTCAGTAAATCAATCTACATAATTAGTATATAAGCACTCTATAGACAAGTTCAATTTCCTTAAATTATAAAGATCAGAAATATTTTAATATCACTACTAATTTTTTTATACATTTATATACTCAAATTCTTATGCATATAATTAGAATTTCCTTCCTCATTTTATCTATAATATTTATGAAAAAATAATCTTTTCTAACTCTAAAATTCCTGTATTATTAATATATAGCATATTTATATCATCAATTTTATCAATATATCTACTTAAGTCATAATAATCTCGATGAATTCTACGTTTGTACAATTCTAACTCATCAATCTCATCATCATTCAAATATTCATTGAATTTTTCTAATTTAAATAATAATGCAGGATATGCCATTATTGGATATATTTTTCCTGATTGAAATCCTAATTCATTTAAATCAAATTGTAATTTTCTAATAGATTCACTTAAATTATCTTCTTTTGTGAGAATATCAACTTTATTTAATACAAATATAACTTTTGATTTATCAATATTATTAGCAAGCCAAGTTAGATATTCCATTTCTTCATTTGTTCCTAGCTTACCACAGTTCAGAACATATATTATTTTTTCATAACTTTCATTTTTTAAAAAATCTAATGTTATATATCGATGTTTTAAATTTAAAGAATTATTTATTCCTGGTGTATCTATTATATTAATAGATTTATTATTATATATACTTCTAAACTCTACATTTATAACGCTCTTATCATATATTTTGTCCTTACATTCCTTTTCATCTCCTTTAAAACTATTCTGCAGAGTATTAATAACAGATTCATCATTACATAATTTATTTTGATATTGAATAATAGTATTAGTACAAGCTTCTATAGAAGAGGCTGCAACTCGTCTTCCTATGATTGCATTAATTAGAGTTGATTTTCCCGAACTCATATTAGCAATAACAATTATATTTCTTCTATAATTACTACCAGATATATCATTTTGAAATTTTAGATATAATTTTTTAAGTTCCGAATTAGAAATTACTAATTTTCCTAAAATAAATCTATCTATAATTTTTTTTAACTTTTTTTTATTTCCATCAGATACCAATGTACATAAGTAACTAACAACAATTTCAAACAATCTATAGTCATTTATGATTTTTAAAATTTGCAATAATAATTCTGCTAAAGCTTCATTTTTATTTCTAATTTTAAATAAACCATTTAAATATATTCTTAGTGTATTAGAAGAAACTATATTAGGAATATCACCATGATATTTTTGAAGTATTTCCTCACTATTAAAAGCATCCCATATTAATTCATCACTTTTTTTAATTAAACTAAATAAAATATCAACTTCATTTTTCTCAATAGCCATTTTATTCAATGTGATAATAATTTGTTTATAATCAATAATATATCTACTTTTATAATGCCTATATTTAGAATTCAGCTGACCAGTTATATAATTACGAATATAATTAATTAAATTAACTTTTCCCACTATATAAAAATTTTGTTTTTTATGATTAATCGTATATGTAATTTTTAATCCAATAGTGTCTCTAGACCGTGTATGACTCTCAAATATAGAATAATAAAATCCATTAATAGATTTATTATTATATATATTATTATCCCTTGTTATCCGATTTATACTATCATAATAAATAATAAAAGCCATCTTATTTCTTGATAAAATATACAGCTTATCATTGCATAATAATATATATTGATATTCTTTTCCTTTCAATCTTACTAATGAATGAATATCATCAATATTAATTAATGGACTAATATTTTCCTGTATAAGGCTAAATATTTTTTTATTTATCTCACATGCACTTGAAGAAATAATATTACCTTTTAAAGTCAATAATTTATTAATATCTTTTCCTAATAACATTAATCTTACCTATAAAATATACAAAACTTTGCTTTTATTGTATCAATATAAGATTATATTTTCATCAAACTTTCATTAATTTTTCATAAATCATTCATATTTTTGTATCAAATAAATTATTAATTCAAAGAATCATATAACTCCTGCCATTTTTCTTTAAAAGTATTTACATGCTCATTTTTAATCTTCCAATTAATTGATTTAGCATAATACATAACATCACATTCATAAGGACTACCAGGCAACATAGCTAATAGTTCTTCTACAGGATTTAAATCATCTAAGTACAAATACTCCCATTCATCTTCTAAATCCACATAATATTCAAAGGAATGAGCATCACTATATTCAACCTTTTCACTTAGATTTCTATCTAACAAGGTAAATACATTTATATAGATCTGTTTTAATTCATCTGTAAATGTACCTTTCATATAGAAATCATTAGTCAAGAAAGCTTTCATCTCAAGTAATTCTTCATTCCATTGTAAAAGTGGCACAATTTCTACATCAAAGATATTAATAATTCTTTGGTCATGTTCTTCTAAAGCTTCTTCTAGATTACGTTTTACCTTTTCTTCAGCTTCATCTCTTGAACCACTTTCAGAAGAGATAAAAATTTTCATCAATGCAGCGCATTCGGATGCTTCTCGAATTGATTCAATAGAACGTAAGCGTAGTTCTTCATTTATTACAGCTATAAAAGTATTTACATCTCCCCATAAGTCTATTACCCAATCCTTAAAATGTTCTTTGTCAGCAAAGGCTTCCTTTAATTCATCTCTATACTTCTTTAATCCTTTTACAGCCCATTCTGCATGTAATCGATCATAGCGATCATCAAAGTCCTCATCTTCTCTTGAAACTTCTAATTCTGCTTTTTCTATTTCTGCTGTAATGTCTTCAACTGTGATAATGTTTTCTTTTAAAGTTTCCATAGCTAATCTCCTATATAACACAACTAAAAAAACAATAGTCTTTTGGATTAACTTTAGTATATCGAAGCCTATACGTAATTTTTTACACCTTGAATTTATAATCTAAGTGCAACTAAAAAAAGATTCATGGCTTTCTGATAAAA
>PVMN01003147.1_pt1 | contig 14366 bp, 10 predicted proteins | sample 1853401 | NCBI WGS metagenome assembly PVMN01 (sample SAMN08533510, study PRJNA380276) | Human gut metagenome, whole genome shotgun sequencing project.
AATTAAAACATGTGAAAAATTATTTATTTATCCAGCATTTCCGTTATTCGGATCTGTTTGATTATACGATTGACTGCGATGAAGAGATTCTGGATTGTCTGATTCCTAAAATGTCACTGCAGCCATTGGTAGAAAATGCGATTTATCATGGAATTAAGATGAAGCATGAATTTGGAAATATCTGTATTTTGGGTGGAACTTATGATGGAGAGAATGCGTACCTGGAAGTACATGATGATGGACCAGGAATTGGAACGGAGCAGTTAGAAGAAATCCGGTCTTATTTGAAAGATGGAAAACCAGAAGAGAAGACATCCAGTTTTGGTATGAAAAATGTGAATGCCAGATTAAAATTAGAGTTTGGTTATGAGTCAGGCGTGGAGATTGAATCCGCAAGTCAGGATACATGTGCTCGAATCCGTTTTGCGATGAAAAGACAAAAGGGGGAGACATCGTAGAAAATGGCAGTAAGGGGAAACTATGAGAAGGTACAGTATTTTATTTATTGATGATGAAGAACTGATGCGGGAAAGCTTTCAGAAACTGGTAGATTGGAACGCACATCAGTTCGATGTTGCAGGGATATTTAAAAATGGAGAGAGTGCATGGGAGTATCTGGAAAATCATATGGTGGATATCATCATTACAGATATCAATATGCCGTTTATGGATGGAATCAGTCTTCTGGAACATATCCGGGAACGCAGCTTAAAAAGCCGGGTATTGTTTTTGACAGGTTATGAATATTTTGAATATGCTCATAAGGCAGTGCAGCTGCAGGCATTTGATTTTCTGTTAAAACCGGTGACTACAGAGAAACTTTTAAAAGCGGTGAAGAGAGCAGCATTGGATATTGAAAAAGAAGAGTCTTCAGAAGAGGCAGTGGGAAAGAACCGGGAATTTTTGAGAAGTAATTTTATCAGCCAGCTCTTATATGGGAAAATAAACAAGATGGAGATCCGGGAGGAGGCAAAGAATGTCAAAATACCGGCGGATCAGGTCAGCTGGCTGACAATGATGGCGGCAGTGGACACAAGAGAGGGGAAAAAGATCCCGGAGGGAGAAGGCGGCGAGGTGAAGCGGCTGCTCCAGGAGAAAATTTTAGAGAAAAAGAAGAAAGTGGAAGAACTCATGGAGGTACCATTTCAAATATATTTTGCAAGGACAGTCAGCATCCATCTGCAGATGGTATTGACCTCAGAGAGAAAAGATCTGTTTACACCGGAATTTATTCATGATTTTACAGATTCTTTAGTGGCTTTGGAAAAAGAGCTGCCAGAATATCGGGTGACATTTGCTGTTGGAAGAAGCAGATGTACCATTGAAGAACTTCCAGAGTCTTTTGAACGGGTGCGTCATGCGGCAGATAACCGTCATATTTTAAAAGGAAATGGTTGGAAAGTTGTACATACTTCGGATGCCCTTCAGAACAAAAAAGAAGAACTTCAGGTAGTGTTGCCTACGGATACGCTGCTGCATCATATTCGCCTGGGGATGATTGATGAGGTGAAACAGGATATCCGGGGAATTTATGAACCATTCCGGCATAAAGAATATATTTCTTTGGAATCAGCTAAGATGGTGACAACGGAGCTGGCTATTACGGCATTTAAAGGAGAAGTGGCTTCTCAGAATGAGTCAGTCAGCTATTTGTATTATCTAAACCATATCCAACAGTTGACAACCTTGGATGAGATGGAAGAAGATATCCTTCAGTTTGCCACGAGTATTGCGGAGAAGCGTAAAAAGGGCGGAAATCATAAGAAAAAGATTGCGGAAGCAGCACTGGAATATTTGAAACAGAATTATATGAAGGTGGAACTGAATTTAAATGAGGTAGCAGATTATTTAAATATCAGCGTTCCATATCTGGCAGTTTTATTTAAACAGGAGACAAAGCAGAATTTTGGTGCACATCTGTTGGAAATCCGTATGGAAAAGGCGAAGGAACTGCTTCGTACCACTGGTGATACGATTGGAGAGATCGCAGAAAAAACAGGCTACAGTGGAGCACAATATTTCGCAGTGTGCTTTAAAAAATATACTGGAACGTCACCGGGAGCTTATCGGGAGCAGGCAAAAGGCATTTCTTCATAACGAGGGAGTGTCTTTTTTATATAGAATTTTAAACAATTCGTATAAGAAATTGGCTATAAAAGCGGGAGAAGATTTTATATAATTTTACCAGAAGGGAGGAACAAAGATGAAAAAGAAAGAGTTGATGCCGTATCTTTTCCTGGCGCCGGCTGTATTTTTTATTCTGGCATTTTTAGCATACCCATTGCTGACGGTATTTTTTTACAGTGTTCAGAGTTACGATGTAACAAAAATCGCAGATAAGGGGTTTGTAGGGTTTAAGAATTTTAAAACATTATTTGCAGACAAAATTTTTTACCGTTCTTTGAGTGTATCAGTCAAATGGGTTTTGACAGAGGTAGTTTCCCAGCTTGTGATCGGTATGATCCTGGCATTGCTTTTAGACAAGAAATTTAAAGGAAGAGGAATTTATCGTTGTATCGTATTCTTCCCTTGGGCAGTATCTGGTGTACTGACCTCCATGCTCTGGTCCCTGATCTACAATGAAAATATTGGTCTTTTAAATTCTATTTGTAAAGATCTTGGACTCATCACCAAGAATATGGCATGGCTTGGTAACATGAAGACGGTATTTAAATCTACAGCAGTTGCGGAGCTGTGGAGAGGTATCCCATTTTTTGCCATCACGATCTTAGCTGCTTTGCAGAATATTCCAGGAGATCTGCATGAAGCATGTGTTATGGACGGAGCAAATACCTTACAGGAAATTTTTCTTATCAAAATTCCGATCCTGAAAGATACTATTATCCTGACAACCTTATTAAGGGCGGTATGGGAGTTCAATAATGTAGATCTGATCTTTACTTTAACAGGAGGCGGTCCTTCTTACCGGACCACTACACTGACTATGTATATGACGAATACTTCAGTGAAGAACGGAAATTATGGATATGGTTCTACACTGGCGGTTATTGCGTTCTTCATTTTACTGATGTTTGCTGGAATCTATCTGAAGGCTTCTGGCTATGGAAAGGGGGATGAATAGCATGAAACATAGCAATGGAAAAAAAATACTTTCCGGCGTTCTGTTTGCAGCAGCGCTGTTGGCAATTCTGGTATTTATCCTGTTTCCAATTTACTGGTGTCTGGTGACTTCCTTTAAGCCATCGGCAGAGATTACATCGAAAAACGTTACTTACTGGCCAAAAACTTTTACATTCCAGAATTATGTAGAAGCATGGACCAGAAGTGGATTCAGCAATTATTTTAAGAACAGCTTATTTATTGCCGTATTTGGAGTAGTATTTATTGTAATCCTCTCCATTCTTACCGGATATGCGTTGGCACGTTTTAAGTTCAAAGGGAAAAATGCTTTTATGCTGATTTTACTTTGTACGCAGTTTATTCCAGGGGCGATGCTGATTACACCGATCTTCATCATTTTTAAGAATCTGAATATGTTAAACAGTCTGTTTGCCCTGGTTTTAGTTAATACTACGTTTCATTTTCCATTTAACTCAATTTTAATGAGGGGCTTTATCAGTGGTATTGATTACACGATTGAAGAAGCGGCACAGATCGATGGATGCAGCAGACTGGGAGCAATCCGTCACGTATTACTGCCAATTTTAAAGCCTGGCATTGCTACCATTGCGGCATATGGATTTATTTCCTGTTGGAATGAATTCCTGTTCTCATTCATGTTTATCAGTAAACAGGCCAAATTAACACTTCCGGTCGGTTTAAAGAGCCTGGTTGGTGAGTTCAGTATCAATTATGGGCAGCTGGCGGCCGGCGCTATCATTGCAGTTGTACCGACTTTGATCCTGTTCAGCTATGTACAGAAGAACCTGGTTGGTGGACTTAGTTCAGGAGCAGTAAAGGGTTGATCCCTTAAATTTGTAAAATTTATAAAAGGAGAAGAGAGACTATGAAAAAAATGAAAAAAGTATTGGCATGTGCAGTAGCGGCTACAATGACCGCATCATTAGCAGCTTGTAGTTCTGGAAATAGTACAGAGACTGCTGCTCCAACAGCGGCAGCGAAAACAGACGCCACTGAAGCAGCAAAAGAGGATACTACGGCAGCGGCATCAAGTGAGAAAGTAACTGTGACCTTCTGGGATGAGAACGCAGGTGATGAAAGAACACAGTATTATATGGATATTATTGAGAATTTCGAAAAAGAAAATCCGGATATCCACATTGAGTATTTAGGACTTTCCGCTGGTGATGCGCTTTCTAAATATCAGACAGCGATCGCAGCAGGCGAGACGCCGGACGTTGGTGGTTTAAATAACTCCTGGGCAGCAACTGTAATTGGTCAGAATCATTGTGTGGCAATGGACGATATGTTTGCTGCATGGGATGGGTCCAAAGATATCGAAGATGGCTATATGCAGACATGCCGTACTTATAATAAAGATGGAAAAATTTATATGATGCCAACATCAGCTAACTTTATTACCTTATGGACCAATGATGAAATGTTTGAAAAGGCTGGTTTAGAAGCACCAAAGACCTGGGATGAGTTTTTTGAAGATGCAAAGGTATTAACAGATAAAGATAACGGACAGTATGGTTATACGATCCGTGGCGGCTCTGCATCACCAGCTGTTTTGATCGACTTTATCTATTCTTACTTAGGAACGAATGAAGTATTTGACAAAGATGGCAAAACTACCATCAATTGTGATAAAGCAGTAGAATTCCTGGATAAATATTTTAGCCTGTATGGTGAATATACACCAGAAAGTGATATTACAGCTGGTTATAAAGAGATTTCTGCAAACTTTGATTCTGGTGTGGCAGCCATGTTTACTCATAATCTTGGTTCTTATGGAAGCCATGTTACTGCATTTGGTGGAACAACCGGATTTACAGCGAATCCTCTTCCTACTGCAGACAATGGAAAATATGTAAATTATGGTGGTGCTTTAACTGGTCTGTGTATGTTTGATACCTGTGAAAATCAGGAAGCTGCTTGGAAATGGATTACTTATATGTGCGGACAGGAAGCAAACAGCTATTGGAATAAATCCATTGGTCAGCTTCCAACTAACACTGCATGTTACAATGATGACTGGATGAAGGATATGCAGCATATCCAGTGTGCGATCGAAACAACCAGTCAGGATAATTGCCTGACCTATACTTCCCCAGCATACCTTCCTGATTGGGGCAGCATCAACTCTACTTACATCGAGCCAGGTATCCAGTCTGTTATGTCTGGTGATATGACAGCAAAAGAACTGCTTGATATGTGGGCGGAACATCTGAATGAGGCTTATGCAAATTACATGGCAAACTAAAACAGAATAGGTGCCAGGCAAAACAGTAAAAAATAAATGAAGAAATGCAGGGGCACACCAGTAAAGATGTGCTCCTGCATTTTTGTATAGTTTTAGTATGATCGAGAGGGAGAGACAGACATGGTGGGAACGAAATACGCATCTGAAAAGAGAATATTTACAGATCCAAAAAGCGGAGCACAGATCACACAGCTGACCAATCAGGGAATCAATTATCATTTTTATTTTACAGAAAATTCCTTCGATTTAGATGGCAAAACGATTTATTTTTTATCTAATCGGGGACATGAGGAAACGGAAATCTGCAATCTATTTAAAATGGATTTGGAAAGTGGTGAGATGGAGCAGCTGACGGATGATCCAAAAGGGATTGAAGTTGGGAGAATCACGAAGACGCCGGATGGCGAGTATGTAGCTTATGTAACGGAGAATAATATTCGTCTTTATAATACAAGAACAAGAGAAAATAAACTGATCTATGAGGAGAAAGAGCATAAGCTGGTCCAGAACCTGTCCTTTAGCTGCGATAAGCAGTGGATCGGATTCAATCGGAACGAGGATGTGGACGCACTTCCGGACGGTGGTCCTAATTATGCTGGTTTTAAGGAGAAAATGTTTGCAACCAAAGATGGCCGAGTTTCCATGATCCGTTTAGATGGCAGTGAATTCCATGATGTATTCCGGGATACTCATTGGCTGAGTCATTTTCAGTTTTCACCAGATGATCCGGAGATTGCGATGTTCTGTCACGAGGGGCCGTGGAATTATGTTCAGCAGAGAATCTGGCTGATTCATATGAAAACTGGAGATTTCTGGCCATGTTTCCGTCAGAAGGAGGATGATTGTGTTGGTCATGAATTCTGGTCCCAGAAAGGTGATATCATTTTTGACAATCGCCGTGGCGGTCATGATGGAACGATTTCTAATTCTAAAGGGCAGGTATATGCCTCTCAGAATGTCAGCACGGAAACACCTTACTTTGGTTTTGCCCATAAAGATGGAAATGTATATCGAAAGATTGATATGCCATTCTATTGTAACCATTATTTTGCAAATGGTGATATGTCCTTGTTTGTTGGTGATGCGGTGGAAGATATTCTGCTGATCAAGCCGGAGGAGGATGGCAATGCGAAGATGAAAGTTCTGGCAAATCACAATACTACCTGGCATTACCAGAGGTCACACTGTCATCCGACTTTCAGCTGGGATGGGAAGAAATTGTTATATGCGGCAGATACCGATGAGTGGCATGATAATCTTTTCTTAGTAGATGTACCAGAAACGATCGACTGATTAAAAAAATAGGAGTGTGAATCATATGAAAATCAGTACACCAGAAGCACAGGGAATTTCAAGTAAGGCATTGGAGCGGTTTGTGGATAAATTAAAAGAACAGAAAATACCGGTTCACAGTATTTTGATGGCCAGGCATGGTCATATGGTAATGGAAGCCTATTATCAGCCGTATGATAAGGAAAAACTGCATCGGATGTTTTCGGAGACAAAAAGCTATACTTCTCTTGGAATTGGACTTCTGGTGTCTGATGGTGTGATTCGTCTGGAAGATAAAATCTGTCAGTATTTTCCGGAATATCTTCCGGGAAAAGTGCATCCATGGCTGGAAGAAATGACGATCAAAGATATGCTGCGGATGGAAACCTGTCACAATATGACTACTTATAAGAAGACCAGCACCACAGAAAACTGGGTCAGAAGTTTCTTCCAGACAGTGCCGACCCATCGTCCGGGCCAGATATTTATGTACGATACTTCTGCATCTCATACGTTATGCGCTTTGGTTGAAAAATTGACAGGGCAGAAACTGCTGGATTTCTTAAAGGACCGGATACTGCGGCAGATTGGTTTTTCAGAAGAGAGCTATATCATGGAAGATCCATTCGGCATTTCTATGGGAGGTACTGGTCTGATGGCAAAGCCAACAGATATGTTAAAGGTTGGACTGATGCTGTTAAATGGAGGAAAACATCCGGATGATTATGGAAAAGAGGATGGAAGACAGGTATATCCGAAGGAATATTTGAATCAGGCATTAAAATTCCAGACATCAACCATTATGAGTTCCTTAAGGGACTGGGGTTATGGATTCCAATTTTGGAAAATGCCAGATAATGGCTTTGCCATGATTGGAATGGGAAGTCAGGATACCATGTGTTTCCCAGAACAGGATATGGTGATTACCATGACTTCTGACACCCAGGGAATTCCGAATGGAAGTGATATGATTCTGAATTTGATCCAAACAGAAATCTTCGAACAGTTATCCGATCAGCCGCTTCCTGAATTAGGGGAGACAGAGCAAAAATTATGGAAAGAAAAACTGGAGAAGCTGGAACTTCCTGTTCTGGAAGACTGGGGTGGTGAAAACGTGTCCCAGCTGGTAAATGGAAAAGATTATAAATTTTATGTAAACAAAGAGGGCTTCTATCGGATGCGCTTAAGTTTTGAAACCGATCAGACTGGAGTCCTGGAATATGAAAATGAGCGTGGAAGTCATCAGATTCCATTCGGAATGGGAAATCATCAGATTGGAATGTTTCCAGAATATGATCAGTTATGTGCTTCCTCGGGTGCATGGTGCAGCAAAGATACGTTCTATGTGTGCTGCCAGCTGATTGATGAATCTGTGGCTGCGGTCCATTTTAAGTTCATATTTGCAGAAAATGGAACCATGACGATTTTTATGAAGAAGACAGAAGAAACGAAGTTTAACGAGTTCCAGGGCGTTTATACAGCAGTAGGCTGATAAAAAGGAGAGACCATATGGAATACAACACACAGAAAATCAGACTGCGCTTTTTTCAGGAAATTGTATATCAGGCAGAAGGTGTGGAAAAGCACCTGATGTTGGATGGAGAACGGAAATCAGATGGTCAGGTGGAAGGAACCTGTCAGATCCGAGAAGAAGCAGATGGGGGGCTTCGAGTAACCATTCAGGTGAAAAATGTGGGGAAAAAGCCGATTTTTCTTCAAGATGTTGATTATATCAGGGTCAATTCCAGAGATGAGTTTGTCATTGACGGAAAAACCATGGAGACATGGCAGATTTATCGCCAGGGAAGACATAAGAATGATATTCCGACGATCTGCTGTCCGGGTGAGATGGATGGCAGATTATCGGATGGAATAGGCGGAATGACAGAAACAGGAGATCAGACATCCGCAGCGGACATGGATCATCCGGTCCTTCATAGTGATTCCATGACTATTTTTCATACCGCAGATCAGAATGCACTCTTTGGATACATGACAGGCAGAGAAAGCCTGGTAGACTGTAAAATTGTCATGGGAACCGGAAAAGATACCAGGGACTGGGCGATACGGTGTGGCTGCAGTCCTGTTTCTGTTTATCTGGAATCCGGAAAAACCTTTGATGGCGGGGAGTTTGTGATATGGTCTGGAGCCAGAGAACAAAAGCTGATTGAAAGGTATGCTGCGGAAAAAGCGGAGCGTTATCGTGCAAGAAGGCAGTTAAAGGCTCCATCTGTCTTCTGCACCTGGTATTATTATGGACTGACTGTTACTTATGAAGATGTAAAAGAAAGTCTGGAGCAGATCCAGGAGAAAAAACTGCCGTTTGATGTGTTCCAGGTAGATGAAGGCTGGGAGGTTACGCTTGGTGAATGGGAACCAAATCAGAAGTTTCCATGTTCCATGAAGCAGATTGCTGATCAGATCCGGGAAGCTGGAATGCGGCCGGGAATATGGACCAGCCCATTTATTGCCCATGAGACAGCAACTGTCTGGAAACAGCATCCAGAATGGCGGCTAGACCAGAAAGATGGATCCCCATGCCTGTTTCATATGAATGATACGGTTTATTATGTTCTGGATATTACCAATCCAAAGACCTGGTCTTATTTTACAGAACTTTACCGGAAATTGACGGATGACTGGGGATATACTTACCACAAGCTGGATTTTACCAGAGCACCGGTGATCTATGAAGATGCAGACTTTTTTGATCCGACTATCACATTGGCCCAGGCGTATTATCAGGCAGTAAAGGCAGTCAGAGAGGGAATGGGAGAGAAATCTTATTTCCTTATGTGCGGAGGACTTTATGATCCGGTGATTGGCTTGGTGGATGGCCAGCGGATGGGAGCTGATGTGCTTTCCATGTGGGTATCGGATATTAACCGGGATGGAAAGGCACTTCCATTTACCGTAAAACAGAATTTACTTCGGTATTATATGAACCAGTGGTGGAATAATGATCCGGATGCGCTGATGGTACGCAGGCAGAAAGAGATGGTGAGAAATCTGAGACTGACCTTAGGTCTTCTGAATGAAGAGGAGGTTAAGACTGCGGTTGTGAATCAGTATATTGGTGGAGGTCTGATGTGCTCTACGGAGCCTCTGACCAGAATTGATGAAGACCGGTTGTATCAGATCGAGCATATTCTCCCAGTGTTGGAAAGACAAGTGGAAGTAAAGAATCTGTTTTCCGGGGAGCGCTTTCCAGATACAGCAGATGTTTTTCTACCGGAAAAAGGCTGGCATAGTTTGGTGAAAATTAACTGGGATGATAAAGAAGAACAGCCAGCTTCCATGGTCTTAAATGAAAACTGGATAACTGGTCTTATACCTGGAAAAAGTTATCTGGTAGCAGAATTTTATTCTGGTCAATATCAGACAGGTCTGTTCTATGGAGATAAGGTTCAGATGGGAGTCATAAAGCCACATGGAAGTGCAGTATTTAAAATCCAGGAATACGATCCAGAACAGCCATATATTGTAGGATCTAATGCCCACTATTCCATGGGTGGTGAGATAGAAACTCTGTCGATGAAGGAAGAGCAGCTGGTTCTGATTATGGATCATCGATTTAAAACGAACATCTGGTATCGTGTGTTGCTGCCGAAAAATTATGAAAGTGAATCCGGAGAAGCAATCATTACGGTACAGGTGGATGGTGCAGGAAGAAAAGAATGTGTAATCCCGTTGAAGCAGAGGTGTCAGAATGAATAAACTGAGTTTGAAATGTGCAGATGGAACAGCAGTAAGTCCGATTGCCTTAGGAACACTATATTTTGGAAGCAGGATTTCACAGGAAAATTGTGATGCCCTGCTGGATGCTTTTTTTGCTCTGGGAGGCCGTCAGATTGATACAGCCCGAAGCTATGCGGACTGGCTTCCAGGTGGTGAAAGTGCCAGTGAGAGGGCGATTGGCAGATGGTTATCGAGACGGAACAGGGAACAGGTTTTTGTAGGAACCAAAGGTGGGCTAAAACCGAGAGGTTACAATACCACCAGAGGAGATTTAAGTCAGGAAAATATGGAAAAAGATCTGCAAAAGAGTCTGGAAGCTTTGCAGACCGATTACATTGATTTATACTGGCTTCATCGTGATGACATCCAGAAAACACCCGGTGAAGTAGTGGAAATGATGAATGAGTGGATTCGTCAGGGGAAAATCCGGTATTATGGAGTTTCAAACTGGAAGACAGAACGGATTCGTGAGGCGAATGCATATGCGGCAGCTCATGGACTTTGTGGAATTTCTGCATCCCAGATTCAGTATGGATTCGGAGCTTGTACAACTAATTCCTGGGGAGATTCTACGGTTGTCTGCATGGATGAGAGGGAATATAGGGAATATCAGAAATTGCAGATTCCTGTGTATGCTTATTCTGCCCAGGCAGAGGGATACTTTCCAATCTATTTAAAAGGTGGAAGTGAGGCTTTAAGCGATAGTACACGACAGAAGTACGATACAAATATCAACCGTGAAAGAGCAGAAAAACTGAGACAATTGTGCGAAATAAAGGATATTTCTCTGTCATGGCTGATGGCAGAGTATGTGCTGAGATCCCCATTTCCAGCAGTTTTCATCTTAGGCGGAAGCAATGAAAAAAGATTGCGGGAAATTATGGAATATGAAAGCAACCATGTCAGACAACTGACAGATGAAGAGTGGGATTATCTGATGCGAAAGAATGAAAAACAATAGAAAAGAGGCGTTGATGCCGATGTCACTGGAAAAAATTATAAAAGAGTTGAATAATCCGAGTAAGGAATTCACACCCGTTCCATTCTGGTTTTTTAATGATGCGCCAGATCAGGACCGGATTTGGAAACAATTAAAGGATTATCAGGAAAAAGGCGTTGATGCCTTTGTGCTGCATCCAAGAATTGGAATTCCAGAGGATCTTCCGTATTTGTCAGAGGCATATTTTGATGCAGTGAAGTTCATTGTGAAAACTGCGGATGAACTGGGCATGAAAGTGGTACTGTATGATGAGGGCATGTATCCGTCTGGTTCGGCTCATGGGATGGTGGTGAAAAAGAACCCGAAATATGCTTCCAGAGGAATTACCCTGGTAAAAGAACCGGGAGACCGGAAAATTCTGGCCCGTATGGCCTCTGGCGCTTACCTGGTGGAGGATTACACCAGAGGAACCATCCGTGGAATCCATTTTGGAGAGGATGATGGAGAAGCCGGAGCGCCGCCGTCTGCGGATATTTTGAATCCGGATGCAGTGGCGGAGTTTATCCATTTGACTCATGATCAGTATTATGAGCATTTAAAAGCATATTTTGGCAATACGGTTATTGGATTTTTTACAGATGAGCCTTGTGCCCTTGGAAGAAACGCAGAGCAGTTCCGGGAATGGGCAGCAGGAATGGACTATGAGATCCTGGCAGCTGGCGGTAAGCTGGAAGATCTGGAAGGACTGTTTACCGGACAGAAGAATAAGACAACGAATCTTTACCGGAAACTGGTGAAAAAACATTTGCGGGAGACATTCTATAAGCCTCTTTCCAAGTGGTGTGTGGATCACGGAATTGCGTTTATGGGGCATCCAGCAGAGAGCGATGACGTGGAAGAAGAATTGTATTTCCAGATTCCTGGTCAGGATCTGATCATGAGAAGAGAAGAGCCGAAGATGGGAGGAATCAACGAGGCAGATTCTGTTCATGCAAAATTATCAGCGGACATTGCCAGACATTTGGGTCGGAGAAGAAATTTAAACGAGTGTTTCGGGGTGTGCAGCAGGAAAAATATGCCATGGTATTTTACAGGAGAGGACATGAAGTGGTATATAGACTGGCTGGCTATGCGAGGTGTGAACCTGTTTGTTCCCCATGCTTTTTATTATAGTGTAGATGGGGATCGGAAAGGAGAACGTCCACCTGATGTGGGACCTAATAATATCTGGTGGAAGCATTACCGGATGTTCTCGGATTATATGAAGAGGATGTCTTATCTGATGACAGATTCCGTGAATGGAGCAAAAGTAGCAGTTCTTTGTGATAATAATCAAGTGCCATATAAAGAAGTAATACCATTTTTTGAGAATCAGGTGGAATTTAATTATCTTCCGGTGACATTACTGCAGGAGTGCAGAGTCAGAGATGGGAAACTCTGTATCGGCGCTTACAGGTATGAAACAGTCTGTGATCCATGGAATCTGGGAGATGCAGAGAGACTGGCTGGTGTGAAGATTGTCCAGAAATTTGACAAGAACTTTGCAAAGACGATTTCTACAGGGCAGCAGCATAAAAATCTCCGGGCAGTACATCTGACGAAAGAAGGAGAAGAATTGTATCTGTTATCCAATGAAGGAGACAGCCAGATTCTTATGGATCTGCGGTATCCAGACAGGAAACAGGTGGTTCTTTATGATCTGTGGACGGGAAAAGTAAGACGAGAAGAAGATCCTGCCATCTGCTTAAATCCATGTGAGACGCTTCTTTTGGTTCCAGACCCGAATGGGAAGATTCCAGCGGAAACAGTAAAAAAATCAGAGATCCAGGACTGGTCAGAGCGGATGGAACTGGTGGAGAAAAAGAATAATCAGGCGGTATATCAGGCTTTCTTTGAAAACTGTGGGTTCGATCAAGAACTGACTGTGGAGATCCATGGGGAAGAGATGGCGGAATGTTTCTGTAATGGACAATTTGCCGGAGTCAGTTTCTGGGAACCGCACCGGTTCCAGATTGGTCCGATGCTGAAAATGGGAGAAAATCAGATTCAAATAGTATTTACTGGCAATGCGGCAAATCTTTATACCGATGCGAAAATTAAGTTTGGAATATTGAAATAATAAAATACCGGTCTTCGTAAGGTTAGAAAAAATTCTAACTAAAGAAGACCGGTATTTTGTATCCAACAAGCCCGGATTACATCTCGATATCCGCTTTCAGCTTGTTTACGGTATGTTTTTCATCCGTATTTCCATCGTTATTTGCATCCATAGCAAGAATTGCCTCAGCGATAGCTTTTCCAAGCCGCGGATGGCTTTCCATAGTGAAATGGACTCCATCGGCATCCCCGGCTTCTGCGTACAGGACGGCATCAAGATAACCGCAGTGGTACGCTTTGGCGGCATCTTTATAGGCAGATGCAAACTCATGGGAGAGGATTACTCCAGCTTCACAACCGTATTTTTCTGATACCTCCGGACGTCCTTTGGCCATTTTGATGGGCGGAGGTGCAACCACCAGAATTTTCGCAGGCTGATTTCCGGCACCACATTCCGGAAGAGAGCGAATTAATTTGATCAGGTGGATCAGACCGTCTGCCAGGTGTTCTCTGGTAAACGGTGTTTTATGCATTTTAGGCTGGATGTCATTGGTTCCCAGCATCAGGACTACATAATCCAGAGGTCTGTGACTTAAAAGGCAGGGATGAAGATAGGCATCTCCCAGACGATAAGTTTCACCGGATTCCGGGTGATACATGGTGGTGCGTCCGCCAAGTCCTTCCTCGATCAAGGTCCAGGAATCGTCATTCTTGCTGTGGTTTAAACAGTCAGCCATGACACAGGGCCATCGGGTATGTTCATCGTACCGTTCTGACGGAAGCGGAGAAGCTTCCCATCTGGGAATCACACCCCAGGTATTAGAATCACCAAAACATAGAATTCTTCGCTGCATAGCTATCCGTTACTGAAAACTTATAAAAAGTTATAAACTTTTACGTTCCATTCCTACTTCATTGAGTATGCTTTCGCACTGCCGAAGCAGATACTACTCACAAGTTCTTGTACTCTCC
>PVMN01003153.1_pt1 | contig 14340 bp, 18 predicted proteins | sample 1853401 | NCBI WGS metagenome assembly PVMN01 (sample SAMN08533510, study PRJNA380276) | Human gut metagenome, whole genome shotgun sequencing project.
TTGTATGGTTTTTCCATCCCAGTTACCACTATCTCTTCTCACTGTCAACCAGTGAGGATTAACACTTGCAACTTTTGAAGGGTAAGTTCCAATTCCGGGTATTGTTGTTGTTACTGTCCATTCGAAAAAGTTAGCGTTTTCTACTGGAATATATACATCTCTAAGGCCTGCAAAGGTAGGCACAGATGCTGTTATAGTGTAACCACCTTGATATTTATAATCAAGTGCTACTATTTGTGTAGTAGACGCAGGTGAAAGTGATATACCATTTTTATCACCGGGTATGTATCCATAGTTTTGAGTATTTGTTAATCTAAAAAGAATCATACTATTTATATTGTCGGTTGTATAAGAGTTAGCAAAGTTAAGTACTAAAGGTGAGCCAGTAGCACCAAAATTTAATTTAGCGGCGTCATCAATAGTAACGGCATGATTTTTGCCATTTATTTTACATCCTATTGCATGAAACAGCTGTTTATCAACATTAGCACTAGCTTCATTATGCACATAAATGCCGTCTGCACCATAAAATAAACAATTGATAAAAGTGTATTGGCACCCTCTTGTGCACCCACAGCCTAGTGCTGGTTGATTATCACTAACAAATTTACAATTCACAACCTGTACTGAAGTGCCACAACTTGTATCGGTACTACCGTCCAGATGAAAGGCATAACTATCTGGACCAGTTGAATGAAAATAAATACCCTCAATATAAGTATCTCCATAAATATTTGCAGGACCATTAGGATATGGTGCATCGGAAATAATTTCTGGCATACCAATACCAACAAGGTCTATACCCGGATTTTTTGTTAGTACAATACTTTCTCTGTATATACCACCGTAGATTAAAATTGTAACTCTTGTAGATCTACTGCAATATTTCTTTGCAAAAGTAATAGCTTCATTAATTGTATGAAATCTTCCACCTTTTTTGGCAACTGTAATAACACTAGGAGTATCGCCATCAAACACAATATCTTTTAAATTATTTAATGCACTTGTTGTTAAATTAATTTTATTATTAAATTCATTATTAGTATTGGTCTGATTTTTTTTAAATGTCTGTAAATCAGCGTTAGTATTATTTGCAAGCTGTTTAGCTTCAAGAGTTTCTTTTCTATACTCTTCAATCTGAGCATTGTAATTACCAGTATTAACCCAGTAAGTCTCATCACCAATATCTACTTTAGCAGGAACAGGTATTTTACTTGTAAAGCTATGACCTTTATAAGTTACTATACTTAATGCTTCATAAGGTATATTTTTATCCCACTCACCCATAATCTTCGGCACATACCTAGCACCCACATACTGTCTATTAATCAATCCATAACTCATATTACTTTTACCTCTCTTTCTTAATAACTTAATACTAAATGCCCATAGTCATAATCCCCAACACCTATGTTATTTTCAATATCTAACCCAGTTGTATTAAAGGTTATACTTTCCCAGTGTTTTGGAATATTATAAATAATATATCCCGCATCACTAATTGTCACAAAAATCATAGTAGCTAAATATTGAGCAATAACATTTTCAGCAAAGCTAGTATTGAAATTATCAATCCAATTTTGCACTGCCTGTATTTCCTGTTTTAGCTTATTGATTTCATCGTTCTGTAATTTGTCAGTTTCAATCAAATTGTTAATATAATCTACCATTTTACAAAGTATTTCATAATAGCTTAGGCTGTCATCATATACCAGTGGTAAAACCTTGTAACACCAAAGTCGAAAGAATTCATTGTCACAGTTACTCATATACAAACGCTCCCTTCTAATAAATTGTAAAGAATAAGTCTTTAAGTTCATCAATAACCATCATATCAATATTTAAAAACGTTTTCCTAAACTTTAGCAACATTTCTGATTGATTACCTTCATAACCTAAAACTTTGTCAACATAGCTGTCGTTTCTGTTTCCTGTTCCTGTCTCATTATCGCTAGTTGTTCCGTTTAGCGTACTACTCGCACTATCCGTACCCATATTGTGTGTGGCATTTGTTAAATAATCGTTACTATCAAGTCCATTAATACCGCCCTGTGGTGTATCACTGTAATAGCTCCAAGTATTGGTGCTTCCATCCGTTCTTGAGGTGCTAGTATTAGTGCCATTTCTGTTAGTGGTTTTGGTTTCGCTTCCACTACCTGCATGCGTAACACTCCTGTCCACAGTAACTAACGGTTGAATTTTTAACAATTCGCTCTGATAAAGTTGGTTATAATAAGGCATTATGTTTTTCATCTTATCACTAAGAAACAACTTCCATCTTCCTACAGTTTCGCAGCATATCTCTCGAGTGTAGTAATGTCTTAAAATTTTTTTGCAAAGCTCTGCTCTATATTTTTCGTCAAAAATAGGAAAGTCACTAAAAATTTTATTCCATGATTTGTCAAGAACATTTTCAATGTCGTTAAAACCGACTGATTCTGTTAAATTTGCATTTGTTTCGCATATAAATCTAACTTCTGTTGTATATTTACTCATTATCATTATCCTCCTTCCCGTCTTTATTTTGATTAAATACATCACGAAAGTGACAGCTTATTTGAGTACCAAACATTCTGTTAATCTCTTTGCATGCCTGTTGTCTTGCAAATTCTCGCGAATATCTGTTTGCCATTACACCGCCTTGTAGTCTTTGCACTTCATCTTTTATCATTCTTTCTTTTTTCTGAACGCTGATATTAGTTACACCCAGGTATGTGAGAGCTTCATTCCATAGATTAACTTTTAATTCATATAACTTATCAGCTACAAAAGGTGCACCTGTTGTAAACACACCAAACGAGCTTCCATCACCATCCATAAAATCATTATTACCAAAAATAACAGGTTGGTTTCCATCATATTGCATATAAGCATTTTTTAAAGCTAATTGCTGTTGTTCGCTACCTTTAATTAAAATAGGTGTTCTTTGAGCTTTACAGTTAATGTCGATACTTGCATCAAGTTCAGCTAGTCTTTTAGCATATATTGACATTTTATTTTTACAGCACCAATGGGTCATATTATCCCATATAATAACACTATCATCCCGACTACAAGTACGCTGATATCCATTAGAAGCATAAGCCCGTCTATATAACGGTATGTTATAAACATCAAGTTGTCCGCCTAGCATACCACGCAAGCATAGATTACCCATCACATCATCATTAAAATACAACATAGCTTTATTTTCATACAACCCAACTTCAATAAATCTGGCGTCTACAGTACTAGGAAGTCCAGTCCATTCAAACGAGCTTATGGCTATCTCTGTAAATAAATCTAAGTATTGGTCAAACGTATAAAGTTGATAAAATACACTGTCATCAAAATTTGTTCTCTGTTTACTTCGTCTTGCTTTTCTTGCTTTACTCATTTTATCCCTCCTTTCTAAACAGAATTATCAAGTGAATAATTTCCAACTTCACTAGGATTTTTCCAAAAGGTAATCCCACTATTAAAATAGCTTTCAATTAACGCTATATCATCACTAGGTGCTCCCCCTATTATTGTACAATCAACAGTCTTTGTATAATTCCAATGTGGTCTGCTTGACACATTAGGTACTTTTGTTGTATGACAAGCATACCCAAATACATCAAAATATTTATCTATAGCCTTGGCATAATCAGCAGTAATAGATTTTCGTTGAGCTTCAAAACATACTTGACCTTTGCCAAAAAGAGCATTGTTAGTAGCATAATTTCCCTTTACATCATTAGCAGATATACTTGCGGTATAAGCACTTGTTAGTATATTTTGCACACTACCTAAAGCAGAGTTACTTTCATTTCCTGTAAACACACCAACAGCAGTCTGAATAGCAGACGGAATAGCATTAACCGTAATTGGTACAGCGTTTTGAGCTACCCATGCATTAAAGGCATCCACATTCCATGAACATAAGGGGAAACTATCAAGTGTTATAGTTTCTGTCATATCCATTCTATCAGTACCGCTAGTTTCTGTGGCTTTGTATCTGTCAAGCCTTAGCACTTCCTGTACAGGCATTGTCATATTTCCCACAATGTTATAGTAAGGTGTAAGATTTTCTGAAAATTCGTATCTTTGAATCAATGTCTGCCCACAGTTGTTTCTTACTTCATTGAAGTTGTATGGGTAAGTATATAGTTTCTTATTTCTTGGCTTATAACCATTTAATGTATCGTTAGCAGTAATAGCTGCGCCAGTAACATTAATAGGGTTTGTTTGACCAGTAAACGTTATATTTACTCCTTCGTCTGTCACTTCAATGGGTAGTATATCTGTAGGGCAAGTATATAGTGCCAATATATTATCGGGTGTTTTTAAGTATTGATTCAAAAAATTAGTAAGGTTATTTCCACCTGCTTCGGTGTTTGAAAAAGCCTTGATTTGATAACCACTGTAAACACCATCGTACATGTATCCGCCTGTGGTAGCAAGTAGTACCATAGTGCAAGTACTCAACGAACCCAGTCCAATGACTTGTCCTTTACCGTTGTATACATACTCACCACATTCAACGTTTTCGGGTAAAATATGCTCACCAATATTATCAGTTAAAGTGTGTTCTCTTTCAACAAAGCATTCTTTTCTTTTAATGTCAAACCAATAAGTTTGTAGTACATCAATTTCAAAACTTATTTCTACTGTTATATTGTTGATATACTCAATTCCGGTTATGAAAGCATAAAACCAACGATTACTAAATGCGGTGTTTTGAAACATCATATAATTACAGTCATAAAGTTTATCAGCTGTAGATTGTACACGGCATTTACCTTTATTCACTCTGTTATAGGACACCTTGTTAAATTCTAAACCACTTTTAACTTTACTAAGAAAATAGTTTCTTTGAGCTTCAATGCTTGAAAAATAAATAGTATGTTTTTGCTGTGTGGAAAGTGGTACACCAGTGCATATTTTAATAACGCTATTAGGTTCTATATACATTATTTCACTTCCTTTACTTTTTGTTTTAGTGGTGGGAAATTAACCCACCACTATTTATTATACTTCGATTAAGCAATAAAATGTTATTGTGCCGCTTATAATGATCAGAGTGTTTAAATAAATTGCAGAAATTCCTTTTGCATCAACAGTATCAGCGGATATAAAGTGTTTGAACCACTCATAATCACACCCCTTACGCTTTATTCAATGTAAGAGTATCTCCAACGTTAATAGAACTTGTAAGCTCTTCTGAAGTATATTCTGTGCCGTCAATTTCTGCTACAATAGTAATATCCTTTGTGGCTGCGCTCTTAGGAATTATCACAACTCCATATTTCTGTACAGCAATTCCGTTACTTGTAAGAGCCTCTGTCTGTACAAAATGCACGCTATTTGGCTTAAGGCTTGCTTCATCAGTATCAGCATTAAAAGCTAAAACAATAGCTTCATCTGAAGTATCCTTATTAATGCACTTGCAAGTTAATGAAGTTGGCAATGCTACATCCGCTGTCTTAGATACAAACGCGATAGCATTGGCAAAAGGCGAGCTTGAAACTGTTTTCCAAACATGATAAAAATAATTCCAGTAAAGTCCACTAGCTACATACTGTTCAGTAAACTTATTATTGTTGTCATAAACTTGGAACCAGTTTTCATCAATAAGTACACCTTTAACGTCATTTAACAGTGCAAGTTCTTCGCTTGTAATTTCTTCGATACCATCTGAATTTGCTCTGATAATATCAAAACGCTCATTGTCAAAATCAGTCCAGTTATCAATCAAAAACAGTCTACCCATGAAGTCTGCTTTATCCATATTAAATGCACTTGCTAAAACATTAACGTCATACTGTGCATTGAATTTTGCATCCATGAAAATAATCTGTCTGTCTTTAGGTGTATTAGTTTTAACATTTGCTTCGTTGTATTCATTAGACATAAAAGTTAAAATATTTGATGCACTTCTAAATGCTACCGCGGATGTACTTAAATCAGTATCACTCTCAATAGCTATTGACTTCATTTTACCATGTGAAATAGCCTTGATTAAAAGATATTTAAAGAGTAAGAACTCGTCATACTCTGCCGCTGTGTATACACTGTCTACAATCTTAGCAATTAAATCTGTGATACCATCAATACTTAGAAAAGCCTGTCTCAAATCTTCATCCTGTATTGTAACCGGATACATTACTCGGCAATTCATTGTATGGAAAGCACTTCTAACATCTGGTAATGTACGCTTAAATTCTCGTTCAATAGCTTTTTCGGGTGTATAATCTACAGCTTTAGCAATAGAAACAAAAATGTCCTCTACTGTTTCGCCAAACTCTAAGTATCCTTTTTTCAAAATACTATAAGGGTTATTAAATGTCGCACTTTGTACTCTAACTATAGCAATTCTGTTTACCAATGCATTAATAAACTGATTTGCAAAAGCAGGTGTACCATAAATAACTTCTCCTACTTTAGGAATATCACTTGCTTTAGCAACAACTGGCACATTCTGCTGATAGTCATATGATGCATTCTGTCTGATAACATTTAAAATGTCAAGGGTTGTAGCATTTAAAGTGCTACTTGCAATTCTTTTAGCCATTATATTTCCTCCTCTTCAAATAAATCCTCGAAGGTTTTATATTCCTTCTCTTCATCGTCTTCATCGTCTTTATCGTCTGTAGGGTCTTCAATTTCACCCTCATTTTTTTCAAAAAACCTTGAAATATATTTGTCCCTCCACATTTTGTCATTCTCTTTATATTTCTGTTTCCATTCATCAGCGTCAGACGAATCAAATGAGTCAGAAATATCTTCAATAATTGCGAGTGTTTCATCATCAGTCCTATCACCGACATATGTTCTTACTTTTTCGAGTAATTCGTCTTTTGATAATTTAGCCATTATCATTCTCCTTTCTTAAAATCTTCGTTTTAACATCATATAAATAGACATATGCCTTCTTGTTGAAGGTGTAGGTGTGGGCGGTGTGGGCGGTGTGGGCGGTAAAGGTGTACCGCTAAGATACTCAAACCAATTCTTCCCATTTTGTATTCTTTCATCAAGTGCTACAACACCGGCGCGCTCACGTTCAAAGCAGTAAGCTTTGACAGCTTCTTCAACATCTGTTAGTTGAGAAAATTCTAAACCACTATAAGGATAACTTTTAGTTGGTATCCACTGCCCACCATATCCTTCAAGTACTTCGGCATTGATAAGTTGACATTGAAGGTTTCCGTCTTTCCAGTCCTTGCCTTGAGCATTAGCATAATTAGTAAGATTACTGGATGGTGTCCACTGAATTAACCCCCATCCACTGGATGCGCTTAATCTTTCTTTTAGGGCAGGATTTAACGTGCTTTCTCTCTGAATGTTTCCAAGCATACCACAGATGCTTTCTAATGTATATTTTCCCATGAAATATGCATTAAATTCTACAGCATTATTTTCCATTTGAGCCTGTGTAAGATACTTTTTTGTACCCTCAATAGCAATCCATGCCATTAAATTACCTCACTAAGAAGTGCTTTCCATGTATTGTTACCGCATTCACCGTCCTGTATAAGGTTGTGCGCTCTCTGAAAATTAATGCAAGCAGATACACACCCCTTACCATATGTAGTATCAATTGAACCCGTATAATATCCAAGCTTTGCCGTCAGTATTTCAAATACTGTGACATCGTGATTTTTAGTTCCTCTTTTTAATAAAGTCATAGTTGATAGTTTCTCCTTTTTGAAATCAACAATTCTTTTAACAAGCACTAAGTCGTTTCGGTGAGAAATATTAGTAATTGATACACCTATTCCTTTGTTTGTTTTTGTGTTCTTACTATTACCCCTCGATTCAATCATCTGTGTACTATTTAAAGCAATAGCAATGTGCGTAATTCTTTTAGTTGATTTACCAAAATAAAGTAAATCGGCACTTTGAATTTTAGTTACTGTTTTACCTAGTGATGAATAACCCTGTGCTGTAGTTCGTGGTACTTTCATCCCACATTTATTCAATACAGAATACACAAAACCACTACAATCATATCCGCCCTCAGCTTCGGATTCACCACCCCACACATAAGGCTTGCCAAGGTAAGTTCTTGCTGTTGTTACAATGTCATTACTTGTCATTTACATTTACCTCGGCATCAAGTTTATCACAAAGTTTCTGAAGTACAACAGTATTATTGTTGAGTGCTTCAGCAAACTTATCTGATTCGACTTTATGAGCATCATTAATCTTATTAATGTAATAGCACATAATTAAGCACATTCCTATAGGAAATCCAAGAGTCGAAATTAAGGTTGATAAATCATTAATCATGTATATGCCCTCCTTCTTTTTTTCTTATTATAGCATATTATCCACAAGTTATCAACATTAATTTGACAAATTGTGGATAATTTGATATAATAAACTAAAGGAAGTGGATAAATGTGTGCAGTAAATTATTATGATGGTACAAAACTACTAAGTATGAAAGACATTAACGGAAATACACCCGAAATTTATATTTCAACGTCAAATAGAAATGCGGGAAAAACTACATATTTTAATAGATATTTAGTTAATCGTTTCTTAAAGTATGGCGAAAAATTTTGCCTGTTATATAGATTTCAAGACGAGTTGAAGGATTCAGCGGATAAATTTTTCAAGGATATACATAAACTTTTTTTCTCTGCATATTTAATGAAGGCTGTACAAATTGGTAATAGTAAAATGTATGAGTTATTTTTATGCAGCGCATACGATGAAGAGGACGAAGGAAAATCATGCGGCTATGCCGTTGCACTAAATTGTGCGGATAAAGTTAAAAAATATTCTCATTATCTAAGTGATGTAACAAGAATACTTCTTGACGAATTTCAGTCCGAAACTAATCATTATTGCGCGGATGAAGTCACTAAATTTATAAGTATTCATACTTCAATAGCAAGGGGTAATAATAGCCAAGTTAGATATGTTCCTGTTATAATGATTTCAAATGCAGTAACATTGTTAAATCCTTATTATACGGCTATGGGTATTACAGAACGACTAAAAGCAGATGTTAAGTTTTTACGAGGTGAAGGCTTTGTTCTTGAACAAGGATATAATGAAAGTGCATCCAAACTACAAGAAAGCTCATTATTCAATAGGGCTTTTAGTAAATCTAATTACGTTGCTTATGCTTCACAAAATATCTACTTAAATGATAACAATGCTTTTATTGAAAAAATGAAGGGGCAAAGTCGATATCTGTGTACACTTAAATATAAAAATGAAGAATATGCGGTCAAAATGTTTGAAGAGGAAAGCATAATATACTGTGACAAAAAAGTTGATAAAGATTTTAAACATCGAATTTCAGTTACTACAGATGACCATAATATTAATTATGTGATGCTAAAAAATAATGGATGGTTAATTGATTATATGAGATACTTCTTTGACAGAGGTTGCTTTAGGTTCTATTCACTTGATTGTAAGGAATGCATACTTAAAGCTTTAGCTTATTATTGAATCATCAAAATGTTTCACGTGAAACATATTATATTGGTATCTGCGTTAGTTATTTTTGTAACATAAATATGGAAGGCTCTTTGGAATATAAGACATATTTATGTAGTTGGGTGTATGCCTACCCATGCATTAAGAATTAACGTTATAGATATATTAAAAGAGACAGAATTTTTATTCTGTCTCTTTTTGCTATGTTTCACGTTGCCATGCATTTCTGCATTGATACAGTGTATCAATGTATGAATGAAGCATTATCTCATTTTATATGTCGTTTCTTGTAATACTATACCGCCTCTAATTCTCACTGGACGAAGTTTTCCATATACTTCTAATCCCTGTTTAAAATCTGCTAGTGTTCTTTTTACTTTTAAAAATTCCTGTTGTAGTGGTGGGTACTTTTGTGACTCTTCATCTGTTACGCCCTCCATTGATTTCAAAAATAATTCTTTGCATCTGTCGGGCATACCTGCACACTTTACATTATAGTAGGGTTCATTAATTGGCTCTTCATCTTCATGTGTGACATGCTCAATGTATGTTTTTTGGCGAACAAAAATAGCTTCATCCCAAAAACTTTCCAGTTTCCAACAGCAAAAGTCTGTAGGGTGGATTTTAATTCCCTTAATATTTGCTTTTGTGGTACAACAATGTATACTATCAGTATCAGCATACACAAAATACTTATAATTTTGCTGTGCTGACCGAATAGTAAAATTCCTAGCATAACTTGTTATTGCTGAGCCTATGGGAATATACATAACTTTCTTTTCGTGTTCTTCAAAGGTTGTAAAACCTAAAGAGCCATCATCTTTTTTCCAAGCTACTTTAAAAGAAGATATGTCCGAACTGCTAAGTTTTCCATATAAGTTATTGAGAAAGAGCTTCGCTAATGTCCTCCTAGCTCCTTTACTTGTTTGTTTAATATGCTTATACTTATCTATATATTCATCAAAAAGCCCTTTTATTGTATCAAAGTAACATCCATCTAATAACTCAAAATCTACAAGGTTATAATGTTCTTGCAATAACTCAAAATCAGTTTGAGTCAATACCATTTCAACAATAGCTTTCTTGATGTTTCCGTCAAAATCTTTGTACCATGTACTTGCAATTCCTGTATCTTTATCTACTATATCACTTGTTTCGAGCATTTCTGTAGCTTGATAGAAAAAACTGCCCTTAATCTGCACAAAAGGTAATTTGTTTGGCTTTAAATAAAATCGTGTCCTTATTCGAACAAAATAATAAAATCTATCAGTTAAACATTTAGGTGGGATTGAACCTTTGAAAAAAGTTGGCTTTCCAATAGGGTAATAATTCCCACTCTCAGAGTGCATCATAGAGGGGTATAAGCTATTGACATCTGCTGTCAATCCCACATTATAAATTTTATTTTCACATCCTTTCTTTAGGTAACACCACCCACCCCTATATGAATGTCGAATATACTCGTCAGCGTTTGAGTATCTATACTCATTTGGATTTAATGCATATTGTGTTAAATCAGGAAAAAAAGCTTGATAGTCTTGTTTATCTATCGTTGTTTTAAATTCAGATAAACAGCACGACCCGATAGTAAGTTTCAAGTGTCCTTCTAATTGCATTATTTCGAGAGCTTCTTTAACTACTAAAACGTCATTAGCAATATATTTTTTCTCAGCATCTGTAATAGGACATCCTGCATATCTTAAACCTGTATATTCCATATCTAACTTTTTATGTTTTGTTGCAAAGCTTTTCCCGATTTGAGCAACGGAAAAGGGTAACAACTTCAAACTATCTCTAATCTCAATCAGTGCATACGGAGTCTTGATTAAAATACTGTACCACTGACCCATATCTGAAATAGAATATACAAAAGATTTTGGTGTTAAGTCTTTCTCCTTTAAAAAGTGCACATCATTTTCGTTATTTGGATTAACATATATCTTTTGTTCATACTTTAAATCAACCAATAAGAATGAAAGCCAAAACGAGCCATCAAATTTTAAGTTATGATAATATATGCATATATTCTGTTTTAAGTTGTAAAGATAGTCATATGTTTCTCTAATTGAATGATGGATTTTCACGTCCTCCGTTCCTAGTTCTACTATAGCCGAAGCCCATACTTCGGTGAAAGTTTGTCCCTCATATACAGTAGTCTCAAAATCACCTACCATATATAGCATTTGCTTTTTCATATTTCATCCCAACTCTCGTCATTAGATAATGCTTTGTCAATTTCTACTTGCTCACTCGCACTTGGCAAATTACCACTAATTAGTGTATATAAATGCTGTACGGCTGTTCTTGATACAGCACTACTGGGATGATATTTAATTATAGTTTCACAGGTAGACAAAAAATCCTCACTTGCCTGCGCTATGGAATACAGAACAATGTCTGCGCCATACTGTTCAATTTGTGAGTTTAAAAGATTGTTTAACAAGTCTGCTGACGCTGATTGTTGTACACCCACATTTGCTATCATGGACTGTACTTTATTCCATACTAATTTTGATGCATGAAACATCTGTTGCCATTCCTTGTTAGACTTAATTCGATTATAGTCCGCTTGGTCTTTTTTTCTTCTCCTAGTCTCCCATGCTTTCCTTGAAGCTTCTTGTCTTATTTCTCTTTTTCTCTGTTCAACTGTTATTGGTTGCCCTGTTACTGCACTGATGGCATAAGCCTTGTTATAAAGCTGTGCAGGTCTAATCTTTGACAGCCTTCTTATTGAACCACTCGTAATAGTTTTTGGTCTTGGTGGTATAAGGTTGGGTTCAAACACATAACCTCTTTTTTCAGCGTTTCTAATAAATCGTTTAATTCGGTTTCGCTCCTTATTATATTCCTTTAAGAGCTGTGACTTCTTAGTTGTCTTACCCATACACTTTATCCCTCCTATGTTTATAAGTAAAGGGGGGTAAAACCCCCCCTTTTTTATTAATAAATACTCTAAATAATTAAAGTATCATTAATTGGTAAAATTTTCTACCGCTATTGGATGTATTCTCGCATACCTCTATAAGGGCGTGTCCATCATCTGATATGATATCATCAAGCATATCTAACGTTTCATTAACAGTCTTAGAAATGCTTGTATAAACTGCTCCATCTTTATCAACAAGCACTGATACTGTTACAGGATTTCCGTCCTTGTCAGTATCAGCATAATCGCCGACATTGACAACGTCAATCTGTAATCCCTTCTCAATTTTCTGTGATGACGCCTTTGCATTAAATAATTCTTTCTTTGATAACATGATATTAACCTCCTATTTTTACTGTGCTGTGTCTACTGTGTCTGCTTTGTCTACTTTGTCTGTTTTTACTTCCTCTGCTTCTTCAATGTACTGGCTTAATGGCATACGGTATGTTTTTGTAACTGTCGTCTTGTCTGTGATTGCTGAGATTTTAAAAGTATCTGTCTCATACATCTTTCGTATGTAATTAAACAGTTTTGCTTCATCCTTTGGGGCTTCACTCGCGTAGATTGGATAAGTCTTAGTCATAGCCTCGCACAAAACTGTGTCCGTGCCTACTACTGTGATGTTTAGTGTGCTGATTGTTCTTGTTACGCTTGGTTGTCTCATTTTTAATATCCTCCTTGCTTTTTGTAACGAGTTTGCTTTGTAACTTGTTGTAACATGCACCATTGGTGCAAGAACTAGTGGGTGGGATTGCACCACCCTGTCAGCTTGGTTACTGCTAGTTAGATTAATTAAGATTTATTAAGAAATATGCTCTATTAATACGCTTATCATAATATCCTATACTCACATCGTGTACTATTTCATGCATTAACTCGCGTGGTATAGTCTCCGATGAACCTACATATACAATACTCTCTGTGGCATTATCATAAATCATAATTATTTCGTGTTTTAGAACTAAATATAAATTATAAAGTACCATATTATCCACCTATATTCTCTTGTGCTTTGTTGAGTTGTAACTTCCTTACAAGTATTATATTACACTATATGACACGAAATGACTAGTACTTTTTCAAAAAACTATTAAATTTCTATGAAAAGAATACCTTCTTTCATTTGATAAGCTTTAACAGGCTTATTGATATAGCCTATCAATTCACTAGCTGTCAAACGCTTTCCATCTCTATATGCTTTTATTTCGTAGCAGGGTAGTATTGTTCATTAATACTAATACATCACATACCCTTGGCACTTCACTGTCAATATATTGACTAATCATTATCGTACACATAACAAATGTCACTATAACTAATACTTCATTGTAATAAAAAATTCGTTTCTTATAATATCTATTTCCTTAACGGTTCTTTCAAGTAAATCAGATGTAATAAAGACAGCTTTATCCATAAATAACCAATCCCTACTCTCAGATATGATATTCAAAAAAGGCATTATCATCAATAACGCTAATTAAATCTTTAAGTTTCATTTAACTTATCCCTCCATTCTTTTACTTCATCTATTATAATTTCTGCTAATGCTGTAACTGTGAGGTTAGACTCAAGTAGCCCAAAAGGTACTTTAAATATGTGGTTATAGCCGTCAGCGCATATATAAAAGATTGTTGATGATATTGAGGGTTCAATAAACGTGTAAACTCTACAATCAATAAACTCTGGTGATGATTGTATTAGTGTTTTTACTACTTCTAAATATTGTGCGTACAAGTATTTTTTCACCCCTCTTTCTATTTAATAAAAATATAAGTGCAACTATTTGAATCCTCACACGGAAACGAACACACTTTATCTATATTACAATTATAATATTTTTTAGGTATTGAATATGCATAGCCACCCCATACCACATTTGCACCAGCTATACAAATTCTCACCCTTTCAACATTAAATAATATAGATAATAATTTCTTAACCTGCATTTACTTACTCCTTTCCTTGTTTCTATATACATTATATCACCTTAAAAA
>PVMN01003154.1_pt1 | contig 14336 bp, 11 predicted proteins | sample 1853401 | NCBI WGS metagenome assembly PVMN01 (sample SAMN08533510, study PRJNA380276) | Human gut metagenome, whole genome shotgun sequencing project.
GAAGGACAGTTCCAGGATTTTCAGATCCGGAAAAAGGCCCTGAGCGCTTCAGAAATCGAAGATGAGTTCGACCGTTTTTATCCCGAGGTATTGCTCAGTGAAATCACCATTCCGAATGCGGAAGATCTGCGAGAAAACCCGACGCTGTATCCCGAGGTGGACAGTCAGTACGAAGCCCAATGGACCAGCAGCAACCCAGCTTTTTTGAAAGTCGAAAACAACGAAGGCGTGATCACCGTTCCAACTCCGGAGCAGGGGGATCAACAGATTACGCTGACGCTCTCAACCAAAATCAAAAACCGTCAGTTCCAACGCGACTTCCCGATCACAATCCGGGCCCAGACGCCGGCAACCCGCTTGCTTCGGGATGTCAAAGCGCTGCCGATTACATTGGGCACATTGCTGAATGCGGGGAGTCCGCTGCCAACCGTGGGCGAAAATGACAGCGAGATCGAATGGAAGGTGGTTTCGGGTGAAATTCGATTGGAAAACAATGTTCTGATCAAAATAAATCCGGAAGACGAACGTGTGCCGGTCCAACTGGAAGCCACGCTCCGGCAGGGAGATCAGCAGGAAACGGTGACGATTGAAGCCGTTGTGCTTGACGATTATGCCGGTTATATCTTGTCGTATTTCAACGGCGATCTCGGGAAGGAAACGGGAAAGCTGGCGTACAGTCTGGACGGTCTGCACTGGACTGATTTGAATCAGGGACAGGCCATTCTGACCAGTAAGCTGGGAACCGGACGGGTCCGCGATCCGTTTATCGGCCGCGACGCCGAAGGTCAATTTGTGATTCTGGCGACGGAAGGGTATGATAATCCTTCGATCTATGTCTGGAAAAGCGAAGACCTTGTGAATTTAAGCGATCATGGCCTGCATCGGATCGCCTGGTTCGATAAAGGACTGTACAGCACCGGAAGCCGGGCCTGGGCGCCGGAAATGACGTATGATCCCGCTGCCGGGGAGTATGTGATTTATTATTCCGATGCGCAGGATCCGAAAAGCGGATCCATGTTTGCGGTGACAACCCAGGATTTTGAAACCTTCACTTATCCCAAATCGCTGTTCAATCCGGGCTATAAAGTGATCGACGGCACAATCCTGCGCATGCATGGTCAGTATTGGATGCTTTATAAAGATGAACGTGAGGCGGCGCAGACGATCTTCTATGCGGGCACTCAGGATCTGACTGCGGGGTTTACGCGCCGTTATGATGATTTGTTTATCTATAACCGCAAGTATATTGAAGGACCGTTTACGCTGCCGTCGCTGCATGAGCCAGGCGTTTTCTATCTGTACGTAGACAATTACCCGAATCAGCGCTTCTATGTCGCCCACTTTTCTCAATTAGGAGAAGACGCTGATTTTGAGTGGCTCGCAGAAGGCGACTATACGCTGCCCAACGACGACGTCCGGCATGGCTCCGCGATCCCGGTAACGCAGAAAGAGCTCGATCGTATTCTGCAAGCCTATTCCTGATTTTTAACGGTCAGGGATTGAACAGGACAGCTGAGATCGCCGCGAATCCGCGTTGGACAGTTTGATTTTAATTCATCCATGTTCTAATGAAAAACGTTTCTTACTCAAGCCCTGGCTTCAACCGGACCCGATTTAAGAAACGTTTTTTCTGTAACAGCGGAAAGATCAAAGTTCCGTCTTCTTCTCTGATCTTTTGCTTCGCTTTTCGTATTTCAATGTAGGCCTTCCTTGCACCGCAAGTCTTCCTTTTACCTATCAGGCAAGTGATAACAAGTTGTCATTCTTTGCCCCGGAAGGAAAGGGTCTTCGACACTTTAAGCTAATCCGAATTCCCTCCAGACGGATAAAATTGTACTGTGACTGTGACCGGTTAAGCGGCCGGCCTCTCTGGCAGACAGAAGCGGATGATCCAGTTTCATCTGACAGATCGTCTGAATATCGCAATCTTTAATTTTCTTTTTAGACGTGGAAATTTTATTATTTTTGTTTTGTTTCTCTGTCTGTTCATCGTAGAGCCCGCTTTGTTTCAAAATCCGGTAAACCGCATGGCGCTCCATGCCGACAAACTCGGCAATCTCCTGAGTGGAGGCTTGCGGATAATCCTTTTTCATCTGGCAGATCTTTTCATTCCGCGCTTGGGTCCGATGATGATAACGGGCCTGCTGCCGCTTTACGCCCAGCTTTCGTTCCTTCTGACTATCATCATAAATTCCGGCGTTGACCTGGACTTCTTTTACTAAATCCCGGCTGACGCCGAAGTGTTCCGCCAGGGTCCGCACTGACATTTCAGGATTTTTAACGCTCATTTCCAGGATGTTCAGTTTTTCTGATTTCCACGCGGCTTTTGTGAGTTCGATCCAATCCAGACCAGCCAGATCGCATTTCAGGATTTGAGAAAGTGAGGAGCGAAGCAGATCAGCTTTGATCGCTTCGGTTTCGCTTTTCTTACAGTTAATTTCAAGATAGCGCTCAGCGGTGATGCCATGGTCCAGGGCCAGCTTTCTTTTTTGCGCGTCGTTCACTTTGTTTTTCTTTAACGTATTCTTAAAATAACCAGTGCCTTCTTCATAATGCTGCTTTCCATGCGCTTCCAGGATCACGCCGAAATCCGGCAGATAGAAATCATAGGAAAACGACTGCGCCCAAGGCAGCTCTTTTCTGGAAGCTTCCTGGATATAATGAATTTCAAGATGATCCAGCACGGATTTAATCAGCCGGTGCGGAAAGGAGCGCCCGACAGACCAGGAACAGGCGCAGCCGATGGAATGCGTATGATGCAGCGTCGAAATCGCAATCGCTTTTTCGCGCACGTTGCCGCAATAGGGACAACGGAAGCGAAGCTTTTTGTTTTGCCCGCGGGTGTATTGGCGGGCTTCGTCTTCACCGCCGGGAAAAAAGGGGATCATCCAGCGATCGGTTTGAGCGATGGAACGCTTGCCGGACAGAGGCGAATACCGGCAGCGGCCGCAGGCACAGCTTTTTGGCGGCAGAACTCGTTCTTCCGCCATCCAGGTTTTAGCGCCGCACCGCGAACACAGGATCAGAACTTTGCGCTGCGTCATCCGGGGATTGGATTTTAAACGCCCGCGGCGCTGATCTATAATCGTATAATCCCGCCGGGCGTCCGCAAACCGCTGCCCCAGCGACGTAACAAAATCGAAATGGCGCGTTTGAAGGATCCTGCCTAAAATACAATGCTTGACGGAGCTGGCCGGCACCGCGGAAATAATCCTACCGGCATACCGGATATCCAGCACCGCTTCGCCATGATTTCCTTTTCCAACCCGCAGGATCGTCAGCAGGCCCTGCTGATCATCATACTGAAAGGGAACGTCAAAGCCTTACGACTGATTCCAGGCAATAAAATGACGCGCGTCGCGGGGAAGTCCGGATAAATCAACAGAGCGCATGGGATCACCTCGCTTTTATCCAACGGATTGTTTCTGAGTATAGAACTTAACTGTAAATAAAAAGAGAATTATGGAATGTCTGCGCTTAAAATCCTGATGAAAGTGCGATGCTGAAAACAAAGCAATGGGGAAGGGATGCCGCACTGTTTCTTTAGGAATATATCTTTTTGCCGGAAAAACGGTCTTTAACAGGAAGAAAAGCGGCTGTTCTGCGCCGCTTGCTTGTCCTCTGTAAAAATCTGTTAAACAAGCGATCAGGGCTTTTAAAACATGATCTCAGAATACTTTAAACGACCTCCGAGCGCCGCAAATCCTGCTGAATTTTCTTAAACGCCGCATCGATCCCGAAATCTCTAACCCATTCCAAATACTGCTGAAGCAGCGCTGCGGTATGCGGATGCATGAACTGCTTGTCGCTGCCCTGAAGGAAATACTCGATCGGCGAAGCGTTTGTATACTTCTCTTTCTGATACGTCTGACACGCTGCGATCCGGTCGCAGACCATCGCTGCGACATACCGCTTCGGCATTTCCACGCAAAATAGGCCCTGACATTGCTTGTTCCGGTCAATCCAATACTCCCAATGATGCTTGTTATGCCCTTTGTGATGCAGCCAGCCCTCGGAATAGCCTTTGGCTTCTTTTTCGGCATCGATCGGCGAGCGGTAGCCTTGGAAATAACGCACTCCCGCCCAGAATTCAACCGGGCTGTATTTCGACAGATCATGAAGCAGCCCCTGCTTGATCAAGCCCATTTTAAAGCACAGCCGCGTCACCCGCAGCTTGTGCAGCGTAATCGTCTTTAAATGTCCCCAGAAACGTGCAGGGAATGAGGAAGAACGCATATCGATCCTTCTTTCTGTTCTGTTTTCCATTCTATAGGAATGTTAAAAAAAAGGCAAATCAAAAGTCCGCAAAAAGGCATGAGAAAGAGTTTCAACAAACCGTTTTTCATGCTAAAATAATACAATGAGCGGAGGGTTAACATGAACCGACATAGTTGTAGAGAAAAAGCGATGATCTGTTTGTATCAGCATCGTCTGCTGAACAAACCGATGGATGAAATCATTGAGGAAGTCATGGAGATGAAAACCGGAGAGCTGGATGATTTCAGCCGGATTCTGATCCTGGATACCCTGGGCAATGAAAACCGATATATCCAATACATTAACGAAACCTTAAAGGATTGGAGCTTTGAGCGCTTAGGCGTTCTCGAACAGGCGATCCTGCTGATGGCGTGCAGCGAACTGGATCACCAGACGGCCTCGGCAGCGATCATCATTGATGAAGCCGTGCGGTTAGCGAAAGATTACTGCGACGACGAAGCCTACCGATTGATCAACGGCGTTCTGGACAGAATATGAGAAACCGGCAGCTGAGCGTCAGCGCCTTAGTCCGGTATCTGAAAGGCAAGCTGGATCAGGATCCGCTGATTCAGCGGGTGATTGTTGCGGGCGAGATTTCCAATTTCACAGCCCATCGCAGCGGTCATTGGTATTTTACATTAAAGGATGAGAAATCACGCATCAGCTGTGTGATGTTTGCTTCCAATGCGGCCCGCTGCAAGTTTATTCCCAAGGAAGGCGACTCCGTGCTGGTGCAGGCCAACACGTCGATCTTTGAAGCCAGCGGACAGCTTCAGCTTTATGTTACGGCGATGAAGCCGACCGGTTTAGGCGATCTGTATTTGAAATATGAAGAATTGAAGCGCAGGCTGCATGAGGAAGGCCTGTTCGATCCGGCCCGGAAAAAACCGCTGCCCCAGTATCCGATGCGGATTGTCGTCATCACTGGAAAAAACACCGCGGCGCGCCAAGACGTTGTTACGACGCTGGCCCGGCGCTGGCCGATTGCCCAGGTGAGCGAAATTCCTGTGCTGGTGCAGGGCGAAGGTGCGGCTGCACAGATCTGCACGGCACTGCGGCAGGCGGATACATTAGGTTTTGACGTCATGATCTTAGCCCGCGGGGGCGGATCGATTGAAGACTTGTGGTCGTTCAATGAAGAATGCGTAGCCCGAACGATGGCCGGTTTGCAAACACCGGTAATCTGCGGCGTCGGTCATGAAGTCGACGTCACGATTGCCGATCTGGTCGCTGACCGGCGGGCTCCGACGCCCACTGGCGCGGCTGAGATGGCAACGCCGCAGTTAGCGGAGGTGCAGAGCCATTGCCTGCGCCAGCGGCAGCAGCTGATCTATTTGATGAATCAGAAACTGCGGCAGCAGCGCCAGCGTTATCAGCAGCAGGTTGAAAGCCGGATCTTCCAGGATCCGATGAGTCTGCTTCAGCCGCTTCAGATGCGGCTGGATTACGACAGCTCACGGCTGCAGAACACAACCCAGCGGATCCGCGGCCAGCGGGCCCGGCTGGATCAGCTGAGCGCAGTTTTGTTAAATCAGACCTCGCGCCAGGTCCATCTTCAGCAGCAGCGCTTAGGACAGCTGCGGCTGAACTTGAATCACCATGAGAAACAACAGCTGATGCTTCGCCAGCAGCAGCTGAAAGAAAAGATCCGGCTGCTGGACGCCTATTCCCCGTTAAAGATTCTGGGGCGCGGCTACGGTCTGATCGCTCAGAACGGGCATTTAGTCCGTTCTATCCAGGAAGTTAATGTCAACGAGGAGCTGCGGATCCGGCTGCATGACGGTCAGATCCAGGCCCTTGTCAAGGAAAAGGAGGAACAAGCATGAGTGAAAAGCCGACGTTTGAACAGTCAATGGACCGGCTGGATCAGATCGTTTCGCTGTTGGAACGCAATGAAATCGCGTTGGAACAAGCGATCGGATTGTTTGAGGAAGGCCTGAATCTAGTTCAGGATCTCGATACCCAGCTGCAGGGATATGAAAATAAGGTACAGGAACTGATGCTGCGGCATCAGCCGAAAGAAAGTCAGGACGAAAACTTATGATGAACGAATTTGAAGCATTCCTGCAGCGCCAGTGCCGGCTGCTGAAACGTTCCGAGGTCAGCGAAGCCATGGAATATTCGCTGATGGGCAGGGGAAAACGGCTCCGTCCGCAGCTGTTGTTAGCGGTCGCGGAGGGTTATGGACTATCAGCACAAGCGGGCTTTATGGCCGCCGGAGCGCTGGAAATGATGCATACGTATTCCCTGATTCACGACGATCTGCCGGCAATGGATAACGACGATTACCGCCGGGGCCGCAAGACGTGTCATAAACAGTTTAACGAAGCGACGGCGATCCTGGCCGGCGATGGTTTGCTGACGCAGGCCTTTGCCTTAGCGGCCAACAGCAGCGACGATCCGGTCAAAGCGTTAAAAATCGTAAAGGAGCTGGCCTCGGCCGGCGGAGCGGAAGGTATGATCTTAGGTCAGATTAAGGATCTGGAGGCGGAAAACAGCCAAGCTGTGACGCTGGAACAGCTCAAAGAAGTCCATTTGTATAAAACCGGCTGTCTGTTTACCGCGCCGCTGGTCATGGGCGCGATTCTGGCCGGTCAGGATGCGGCCATTCCGCAATGGCGGCGGATCGGTGCTTTAATGGGTTTGGCCTTTCAGATTCAGGACGATATCCTGGACGTCACCAAGAGCAGCAAGGAGCTGGGAAAATCAGCCAGTGATCTGGATAACAAAAAATCGACTTATGTCACTTTATTGGGGTTAGGTCAGGCGCAGGATGCGATGACCGAGGTTTACCGTCAGACGCGCGATGCGATCCGTCAGATGAACCTGGATACGCAGCGGCTGATCGCGATTCTGGACGCGATGGAATTCCGTCAGTATTAAGTGAAGATAAGGAGGTTAGCGGAAATGGATTTAACCGATATACACGATCCCGCATTTTTAAAGCAGCTGGATCAGCGGCAGCTTAAAGCGCTGGCGCAACAGATTCGGGAATTCCTGATCGATCATGTCAGCAAGACCGGCGGACATCTGTCCAGCAATCTGGGCGTTGTCGAGCTGACGATCGCTTTGCATAAGGTGTTTGATTCGCCGCAGGATAAAATCTTTTTTGACGTTGGACACCAGTGCTATACGCATAAAATTTTGACCGGCCGGGCCGGCCAGTTTGACTCGCTCCGTCAGTATGAGGGGCTGTCCGGCTTTCAGAAACGAGCTGAAAGCGAGCATGACGTCTGGGAGGCGGGACATTCCTCGACGTCGTTGTCGGCGGCGTTAGGCATGGCAGTTGCCAGGGATCTCAACCATGAACAATATCACGTCGTGCCGGTCATCGGCGACGGCGCCTTGGGCGGCGGGATGGCGCTGGAAGCGCTGAATCAAATCGGCAGCGAACAGCGTAATATCATCATCATTTTCAATGACAACAACATGTCGATTTCAGAGAATGTCGGCGTTTTGACGCAGAACTTTGCCAAGTTGCGAGCATCCAAGCCCTACAACGCGTTAAAGAACGATCTCAAGACAGCACTGAACCGCAACAATGTCGGCCAGGCGGTGCTGACCGGTCTGCAGAACATGAAGGACGCGGTGAAAAAAGGCGTGATCGATACCGGCGTGTTCGGTGAATTCGGGCTGGAATATCTCGGACCGGTCGACGGCCATGACATCAAGAGCCTGATTCAGATCCTGAAGGTCGCGAAATCTCATCAAGGGCCGGTCGTCGTGCATGTGCTGACGAAAAAGGGCAAGGGTTATTCCTATTGCGAGGAAGATAAAGAAGGTGTCTGGCATGGCGTCGGACCGTTTAATCCCCAGACGGGAAAGCCGTTGTCGGCGACGCCGGCGGGCTATCTTTCATGGTCTTCGGTCATCAGCGAGACCCTGGTTCGTTTAGCGAAGGACAACAAAGATATCGTCGCGGTAACGCCGGCAATGATCACCGGCAGCAAGCTGGAAAAGTTCTTCGCGGTTTACCCGGAGCGCGCGTTTGACTGCGGGATTGCCGAAGAACATGCGGCGACGTTCTGCGCCGGACTGGCGATCAGCGGGAAACGTCCGTTTATCTCGTTGTATTCCTCATTCCTGCAGCGCTGTTACGATCAGATCAATCACGATATCTGCCGGATGGATCTGCCGGTCGTGATTGGCATTGACCGGGCCGGACTGGTAGGGGAAGACGGCGATACGCATCACGGTGTCTTCGATATCGCAATCCTGCGTTCTTTGCCGAATTTGATTTTAGCTCAGCCTAAAGATGCCGGGGAAGCCCAGCAGCTGATGGCAACGGCGTTTGCTCAGCCGCATCCGATGGCGATCCGCTATCCGCGCGGCACTGCGCTGTATAACGAGCTGGCACAGGCCGAACCGATTCCGGTCGGCAGCTGGACGCTTGTCAATACGGAGCCGGATCACCGATGCACTGTCGTAACCTATGGCCCGGATGTCGATAAAGTCGTATCCAAAGTACTGACCAATTCGCTGCCGGTTCAGGTTGTCAATGCCCGGTTCTTCAAGCCGCTGGATGAAGTTATGCTGCAGCGGTTGGCGGAGGAAGGGAAACCGGTTATCGTGTATGAAACAGATATGCTGGCAGGCGGGCTTTCCAGTGCAATTCTGGAATGGGCTGCGGATCATCAGGTAGCGATGTCCATCCGGCGCGTCGGCATCGGCGATACTTACGTACCGCAGGGCTCGCTGAATAAAATCCGGCGGCTGGAATCAATAGATATTCTGAGTTTGTTCGATGTGATTAAAGAATACTGCGAAGCTTAAATCATTCCGGAAGGAGGAAGCTGATGCTTAAACATCTGTATGTCAAAAACTTCATTCTGATCGATGAGGCCGATTTGGATTTTGATGCGGGCTTCAGCGTGTTCACCGGAGAAACCGGCGCGGGCAAGTCGATTTTGATCGATGCGATCAGTTTGCTTTGCGGCCAGCGCGCTCAGGCAGGATTTGTTAAAAAGGGTGAAAATAAGGCACTGATTGAAGGCGTCTTTGATTTTTCCGCGAATCCGCGGGTGCTGGCGTTATTGCAGGAAGCCGGTTTTGATGGGGATGAGGACGTCGTCATCAGCCGGGAAATCGGCGCGGAAGGAAAAAGCCAGATGCGGCTGAATCACCGGGTGACCACGGCGAACTTCATCCGTGAGCTGCTGGGGCATGAAATTGATATTCATTCCCAACATGATACGCAATATTTATTAAACCGCAGTTCGTTTTTAAATCTTTTGGATCAATATCTGGATGACGAAGCGTTATTATCCAGCGTTAAAACTCAGTTTAAAGCGTACCGACAGCTGAAGGATCAACTTGAGGAAGCGCGGAGCCCGAAGGCTGAGCAGGACTTGGAATTCCTGCGGTTTCAGCTGAATGAAATTGAACAAGCGCAGCTGAAGCCAGGCGAAGATGAGGAGCTGGAAGCGATCGAACGACGGATCGCAGCCCGCGAGAAAATCTACCAGCGGGTAGCGGAAAGTCTGGAAATTCTGGACGGCGAACAAAGCGCGGTTCCGCAGCTGTACGAGGCGGCGCGGCTGACCGGCGGATTTCCGGAAGAAACGGAACTGGCGGAAATCAGTGAAGCGTTGAACGAACACTATTACGGACTGCAGGATTTAAAAGAACGGCTGCAGCGTTATTTTGAATCGCTGGAATTCAGCGAGGAACAAATCAACGAGGTCCAGAGCCGGCTGTTTGAAATCAATCGTTTAAAGCGAAAATACGGCCGCAGCCTGAATGAGATTCTGGAAAAAGGAGAAAGTTTCCGGCTGCAGTTAAATCAACAGGAGCACCGTCAGGAATACTTGCAAGAGCTGCAGAAACAGGTGCAGAGCGCTTACAAGCAATTTGAAGAAACTGCGCTGAAACTGCGCCAGATCCGGCAGCAGAAAGCTCTGGCACTGCAGAAGGAAGTTGAAATTCATCTGCATGATTTAATGCTTCCGCACGCACGGTTCATTTTGCAGCTGAAAGATGCGAAGCCGTCAGCGCACGGCCTGGACGAAGCCGATTTTATGATTTCCATGAATCCCGGCGAGCCGGTCCGCTCCCTGGCGCAGGTTGCCAGCGGAGGTGAGTTAAGCCGTTTAATGTTGGGATTGAAAACAATCTTTACCCGGCTGGAAGGTATTCAGACCGTCATCTTTGATGAGATTGATACCGGCGTCAGCGGTCAGGTCGCAACTGCGATCGGCTTGAAAATGAGTCTGTTAGCCCGCGATGCGCAGGTCTTCTCGGTCACGCATCTGGCGCAGGTTGCGGCGTGCGCAGATCAACATTACCATGTCACCAAGCGTCAGGGACAGGATTTCACGGAAACCCAAATCCAATGTTTGAGCGAAGATGAACGGCTAGATCAGCTGGCCCTGATCTCACAGGGCGAATTGTCCGATACCGCCCGGCAGGCAGCCCAGGAGTTATATCAACGCAATCAAAAGAAAGTAACGGAAGCACGGTCAGCTTGACTGTGCTTTTCTTTCGCAAAGATCTCCATACGGTCTTCCGGAGCTTGGCTTTTCCCGCCGGGGCATAGCGCAGAGCGAACGAGGACTTAGCATCGGCGCAGACAATATCATTAAGGAAGAAAAGAGTAACTCCGGCGTCTAGGATTAGAAATCAGCGGGCTTAAAATAACTTTCCTTTATAACGAATTCATTATATGATTTAATAAAGTATGAATGAACGAAAGCGTGAAGCTTTATTAGTAAGGTGCAAAAATGCGAAGTTCTTAGCGAAATTCAGAGATTGTGATGGATGCCGCGGACGCAGCATCGAGAGTTAAAATGCAGCAAAGAAGCGGAGGGATAAAAGATGAGATATGGTAATGATACTAATTCAGAAGAGGAAAAAGCGAACGATTTTCTAAACAAGATGATCATCGCGGAAAAAGTTGCGAAAGGATCGATTATTTTAGGAGTCATTCTGACAGTTGTCAGTTTTTTGCTTTTCCAGCCGCTCTTGTTTCTCATTGCTTTGGCATTTGATATTGGAGGTATACCGTTTTATTTCATTTACAGGGGGATCCGTCGTCAATGGACAGCTCAGCTGGCGAAGGAGGAACGAAGGGCTGAGATCGAAGCCGAGCAACGCCGGGATTTGTAATCTTTGACGCTGAATCGGCGTTTTTCTTTTGATCAATCTTTCGCTCGGCCTATTGTCTGCGCTCCTTAGGGGGATTTGAGTTAAGTTAATCCGTGTTTTATTGCCGGCCAGGTTCGCTTGTTTTCCTGTTTTTTTAAAGTCTTGGTAAGATTTTCTGGATATAGTTGACTAGCGGAAGCGCCATACTATCAGTACTGCGGAGGTGAGGCCATGAGAAGATTTTTGAGTCTGACGGCCTTCCTATTGACGTTAACGCTTTTGCCTGTTCAAGCCCAGGAGAAAACCGTAATTCTGGGCGGCGATACGATTGCGATCACAGTCAATTACGAAGGCGTATATGTCAGCGGTATGTATGATTTTGAAGTTAAGGGGGAGACGTTGTCCGCAGCGAAGGAAGGAACGGTACAGGTAGGGGATCGGATTATCGAATCCAACGGACGAGCTGTGACTTCCCTGGAAGAATTGTTTGCGAATCTGAAGACGCTGCAGAAGGAACGAAACCAAGTTCCTGTCACCGTCATCCGTAATGGACAGCGGGAAGCTGCTTCGCTGTTTGTCTGTTATCTGGAATCCGAGAAAGTGTTTAAAACAGGGTTGTATGTCAAAGATAAGATCAAGGGTGTCGGTACGATGACATTCTATGATCCTTCGACAAAGACGTTCGCGGCTTTGGGACATGAAATCGCAGAAGAAGGTCAAAGTCATCCTGCGGATGTGACAATGGGTCAGATTTTCGAAGCCACCGTTGTTTCAGTCCGTCGTTCAACTTCTGGCAATCCCGGTGAGAAGATCTGTCAATCGGAGAGCCTGGTTCCCATTGGAACCGTCAGTAAAAACACGATTTACGGATTGTATGGAAAAGTCCAGACATTACCTTCTGCCGCGCAGAGCGTCCCTGTTGCCTCGCGTGAGGAAGTCACGGTAGGCCCGGCAGAAATTTATACCGTCATCCAAGGTACAACACCGAAGCGTTACACAATCCAAATTTCCGAGGTACGAAAACAAAACGGACAAGCCGTGAAAGGAATTCAATTTCAGGTTACCGATCCTGCACTGCTTAACCAAACCGGCGGTATTATCCAGGGAATGAGCGGATCGCCAATTTTGCAGAATGGCAAGCTTATTGGTGCAGTAACACACATGGTTACCAGTCAGCCCGACAACGGTTACGGGATTTACATCGACTGGATGTTGGAAGAAGCCCAGAGCGAATAACAGACACAAACTAAGGAAATGCCTGAATTTCAGGCATTTCTTTTGACTTAAACTCAAAAACGGGCAAAATAGCAGAAACTTTTCCGTGGACTTCGACCTGTTTCGACTTCTTTTTCATGCAAAATTCCATAAAATGGAAACATCGAACAGAGGAGTGAACAAGATGAAACAGATCAGAATCCTGTTGTGTGAATCCAACAGCGAGATCAGAGAACAAATGGAACAGGAATTGCGGAAGAAAAACGATTGGCTGCTTTTGCCCAGCTGCAAAGATGGCCAGGAATGTCTTGACGTTCTGGTCCTTGACTGCATTATGCCTAAACTTGACGGGATGGAAGTCCTCAGCACATTGAGCCGGGAGGGGATCCGGATTGGAAAAATTTTATGTACATCCAGTTTTATCAACGACTTCATGGTGACGGAAATGCAGAAATACCAAGTTGATTATTTTCTGATGAAACCAGTGGATCCCAAGACGGTCAGCGAGAAAATCGCTCAGGTCTGCAGCTATCAGAAAGTCACTGCTCCAACACCGTCCGCGATGCCCGCCAACGCCAACGAAAATCAGGATGATGAACGGATGATGCGCCTTCAGCTGGAACGGGAAATCACAGAGATCTTGCATGAAATCGGTATTCCTGCGCATATCAAAGGGTATATGTACCTGCGTACCGCGATTCTGGAAACTTACTTAAACGTTGATTATCTCGGTCAGATCACCAAGGTACTCTATCCGGAAATTGCCCGCCGCTATATGACGACCAGCTCCCGCGTAGAACGGGCGATCCGGCATGCGATCGAAGTCGCCTGGAACCGCGGCAACATCGATGCGATTGACGAAATCTTTGCCTATACAATCAGTGCGTCCAAAGCCAAACCGACCAATTCAGAATTTATCGCCATGATCGCCGACAAGCTGCGGTTGGAACACCGGATTAAAAACAATACCGGCAGCTACGCTAAAATCGGATAACATCATCACCTGTAAACGGAGGAGAAATCTTCCGTTTTTTCTAATCTGAAAGATGAAAGATCTTCAAGTCCGTGTTATAATAAACCACGATGGATTCACAGAAATAAGATCTGAGCGATTTGCGTAAACTTTGCGGTGAGCCGGAATATTCGACATAAATCATCCGGTTTCTGAAGAAGCAGTCGATAAAATTGTTCTATATAAAAGAAAGAAAGGGGGAGCGCCGCGTGGGCCGGGTTATTTATCATATTGATTTAAATGCTTTTTTTGCCAGCGCGGAAATTCTGCTTGACCCCTCGCTGGAAGGTAAACCGGTTGTTGTCAGCGGTCTGACCAAGCGCAGCGTCGTGTCCACCGCCTCCTATGAAGCCCGGCAGTTCGGCGTTCATTCGGCAATGCCGATTAACGAAGCCTTGAAATTATGCCCGCAATTAGTCGTCGTCAAAGGACATCACGGCTATTATGAGCAGCTTTCCGAACAGTTCATTTCGTATGTAAAGAAGTACACTGACCGTGTTGAACAGGCCAGCATTGATGAATGCTATGCCGATATGAGTCAGGCAATTCATCGTTTCCCGCGGCCGTTGGATTTAGCGTGGCAGCTGCAGCAGGAATTGCTGACCGATCTGCATTTAAAATGTTCGATCGGCGTCGCCCCGAATAAATTTCTGGCCAAGATGGCCAGCGATATGAAAAAACCGATGGGGATCACCGTCTTGCGGAAACAGGAGATTCCGGTGAAGCTGTGGCCGCTGCCGATTGAAGACATGCGCGGAATCGGCAAGAA
>PVMN01003157.1_pt1 | contig 14313 bp, 12 predicted proteins | sample 1853401 | NCBI WGS metagenome assembly PVMN01 (sample SAMN08533510, study PRJNA380276) | Human gut metagenome, whole genome shotgun sequencing project.
AATCATTATACAGCTTAAACAATGAGAGGATTAAGTCCCAACTGGCTGTTGGGTATTGAAACCCTACACTTATATATTAGGAGGAGGTTAGGATCAAGTCCTAGTTTTTTGTTTTCTTCAAAATCCCAAAATTTCATCAGTTTATTTTTGGAAGCTACCGTTGCAAGTCTATCTGGACTGTTATAATAGCAATTTTGACACTGTCTGACTATAATTTTGCCATCCTTTCTATCGAGTCTGGTAGTGATTGTTGAACTCCATTCATAACCACAATCAGGACATTTCCACCAGTAGTAAGTGCTTTGATCACCTATACGAAGAGATAAAGGATCAATTCCTACATTTTTTTCAAAATCATAAAGACGTTTTAAATCAGGAAGTAAAGTGAGAGCATCATTTATTCCGGGAACGAACTTTTTTAAATTTTGGCAACATGGACATTTGCTGTTTTTTGACCGATCTCTCGATCTTATTCCGGCAGACCAACTGTAACCGCAATCAGGACATTTCCAGTAAGCAGCAATATCACTGGCAGAAGAAGTGGTTGAAGGATCTAAGCTATTTTTTTCGTTATCCCAAAACCGCATTAGAGTTGGGGACTCAGAAACAAAAGGAACATGCTGTCGGGTTTTTCGATTTTTATGATCACAGCCAATAATTCTATAAGAATCTCCTTCTTTCAAAATTTGAGAATTTATAATAGTTGTCCATTCACGTCCGCAATCAGGGCATTTACAAGCTATCCTTTCCTGTGATGACCATCCCTGATGTTCGATATCGATATTCTTATTTTTTTCAAAATCATAAATCTTTTTTAGCTCAGGAACCAGAGTGAATACATCATTTACTCCAGGCTGAACGGATTTATTGCTATCGCAGCTTGGGCATTTTCCTTTGGCATCATATCTTGACTGTGGGCTGGTTGGCCATTCTTTCCCACATTTTTTACATTTCCAAAAGAATTTCTTTTTAGAAGATATAAGAATCGTTGCAGGATCAACGGTATTCTTATTAAAATCCCATTGCTCCATTAAAAATGGTATATCTTTAATGGTATCGGGTCTTTTCCCGGTTCCTTTGCAGGCAGGACATTTCCCTTTGGTGCGGGTACGGGTACGAGGCGTTGTAGGCCATTCGTATCCACAGAGTTTGCATTTCCAGTAATATGGGAGACGAGAAATAGAAGAAACCGTTTTTGGATCTTCAGGATTTTTATCAAAATCCCATAGTTCCAGCATTTCTGGAACATCAGCAATTGATTTAAAATCTGACATTTTATATTCCCTCCAAGTTGTTAAAAAGTCCTTGTATAATGTTACTTTCTGATGAATGATTAGCTTGCTTTTCTGGAATTTTGTCTTCACTTTCCAGAGATTGAATGGAGCTTGTCGGGGAGATTATGTGTTCGGATAAAGCCTGATCCGTGATACAGGATTCTACATCTCCTTTGATAAGTCCCTGTTCTTTTAAGAGTTCTGTTGCTACATCTGGATAAACATATTGTAAAAGTACTTTTTTATGAGCATCTAACTGTTGCGATAGTTCATGATTTTGCTGCTTTAATTCTTTGTTTGTATATGATAATGATTGCAATTTATCAGTTAGATTTTCAATTTTTTTAGAAGCAGAATCCAGTTTTGTCTTATAGGATACAGCTTCTTTTTGCATGGAAAGCGCATTATCACAAATACTTTTGTAGTAGGTGTCCAGTTCGGTAAGTGCAGTGATCATTTTTTGCCTTGTACTGTTGCGGTCAAGGAAAGACTGAACATCCAGTGTTTTATATGATATGAGAAGAGAAGTTCCTTTTTCTTTTGAAGCCGTAAGTAACTCCTGAATATGTTCTTTCGCCTTTTCATTTCTACGTAAAGATGTGACCTGATATTTTGGATAACCGTTAGCATTTATGTAATCTGTAATTTGTGTCGGTTGTAATGCACGCTCAGAACGACCGCTTTCAAGGTAATATGTATCGATTAGAGTAATCAGGGTTTCATCGTCAATGTATTTCTTTCTTGCCATAAAAAGCCTCCTTATTGTTGGGTGTTGAATTTTGACATGAGGAATGCACTATAGGATTGGGATGAGGAATGGAGGCGCAATAAAGCCTGACCGATGGTTTCGGAATCTCCGGAGTGGTTTTTAACGATTTCAATAGCTTCCAGCAATTCTTTTATGTCTTCATTGATCTGTCGACGGTAAATATTATCTTCTTCAAAAAAAGCGTTGATTCCTTTTCTGTAATATTGACAACTTGGACAATATGCAATCTCACCAGCAGGACCGGCTGTTTGCAAACAGTCATCATATGATCCATTTGCATAGGCAGGTGAAAAACATGTACTGCCATCAGAAAGAATCTTGCCAGTACCAACAGTCAAAGCAGGAACAGATTTACTGATAGTATAGTTGTGTTCACTGGCGGTGAGCTGACGGTAAGTACGGTATGTTTTACATTCTATAAGTTCAGCTACATTACTTCCATAATGGGCGGACATGATTTCATTTGTATGTCCTGCGAGAAACATAGCCGCAGCCGGTGTGCCGCCTTCCTGCATCAGATTTATGATTGCAATATGACGGGTATCGCCCAAATGAATCATTCCGATTTCGGTATCTGAAAGATGTCTTTTACAAGATGATTGAATGATATTGTAATGATACTTTTCGACAATAATTTCCTTGTAGAAATACAAAAGAATTGTCGAGAGGTTGACATAAGTCAGATACCGGCTGTTTAAATGCTTGCGTTGCTGCCACTTTTTGTAATGTGGATCAGTGACGAATAATGTTTTAATCTCAGTATCAGAATAAGATTGTGTTAATTTGAGGTATTGTTCGAATTCTTTTCCGAGTGTTTCCGGTATCGGATAGGTTGTCTGGTAATAATCTTCAGCAATTTTGTAAGAAATGCCCCGATTACTCCCTTTTAGCCTGTTCCGCATTAAAGTAAGTGTATATCCGGAATCAGTTTTAGTAAGGCAGTCTCTTTGCGTTAACAGAAATTCCCGTGGGCGTAAAGGGATTACAGCTGTTACGGACCACCAGAGATATAATGGGTAATAGAACAGCCGGTCATCCTTTGATATATCTGAGCCCCAGAATTCATTGATGATATCATTGAATTTAAAGTAAGTTTCAAAGCATTCCAGATCCCGCTGCTTTGTTTTACTTAAGGTCATATTCAAACCTGCATAAGAGTCCATGGCATCCATTAAGTTCGGAAGCATAGGATTTTCATTGCTGTTCGGGAGTAACGAAAAAAATTCAGAGCATAAAGATGGCATCATTAGTTTTTTGGGTTCTGTAAGATTACAAATATTTTCATAATTGGATGCCAGGATATGCCGAAAATCCAACAACACACATTCGATCGAGCGGAGAGCAATGCGTCCCAGTAGTGAGACGGCAAATGCTTTCGTATAAGAAAGAAATGTGTGGTAATCAATCTGAAATATGTCGGTAAAATTAGAATATTGGAACCGGTTAAATTTAAAATATAAACCAATGTTGGAATATTCATCGGTTAGTTTCCACATTGGATCTTCATATCTGGAAGAAGAATTGATGATCCCAGTATTTTGAAAATCCAGGAATCGTTTTTGCGCTTCGTCTGTTTTAAAATCTTCTAAAGATACCAATGCGAGAGTGGAATATACGAGGTTTGTTGCTTTTTCTACCATGTGGTATTCTCCTTTATAAGTTGTTCATATTCATGAAAAACATCTTCTCCATAATTGTCACGCAAATAAGTCAACATTTCCAAAAGATTTGGTAGAACGATTGATTGAAGAAGTGTTTTGTATTTAGTTTTTTCGGATGACGTTTCAGCTGAAATACATAACTGATACATCCGGTTATATTCACTGATAAGAGCATAAAGTGTGGATTTTGTTGCAATTTCATATGCACATCCTACACATTGCCGACGGTTAAAATAAGGACATTCCTTTTTGAGTGCAGTCATTAAACAAAGAGACTCATTTTGTTTTGAGAATGCCTGACCGGATGCAATCCGCTGCAGAACAGATATAATATCTTCCTGTGACTGCATCACGGATAAAACGGCATTCTGGGCTTTTTTATGGTTTAAGTCTACTGCAGATACTACAGATTCAATTTCAAGTGGAGAGAGATTTAAGCTCTGAATCAAAGAAGTCTGTTCTTTGACGGAAAGTTTATCGTATTGCTGTTGGGTAACTATCTTCAAAAGCATGGACGGTATACAGGAAAGAACCCCACGTTCGAGTAATTCAAATGCAATAAATTCCGGGCTCAGTCCGCTGAGTTTTGCATCTTTCAGATATTCAAAAGTAGTTGAACTGAACTCTCCGTAATTTCCTTTATGGCTTCTGGCAAGGGAAGCGAGTATGGATCCTTTTACTGAGTAATCATTATTTTCAGCTAATATTTCGTCACCAATCATGTAAATCATCTGAAGATATGATTTGGTGGCAGAGCGGGAGCGGAAATCCGATTCCAGGAACAGATCGCCAATGTCATCGCCCATATACCGACTAATTTCTTTGTATGTAGTAATCTTTTTGATCAGAGGCTGGCCCTGCGAACCATCTAATATGGCGTGAGCTTCTGCAAGTGCAAAAAGTCTTCCAAAATGTTCTTCACAGGATACCGGCACATGGAATTTTACGTTGCCAATACCGGAACTCTTTTTGGTTTTATTTGGAGTGAATGGCATACAGCACATTTTTTCTGTTATGGACAGTAATACTTCTGTTGATTCCTTGAGTGAAAAAGTATTTGTTTTGACTTTTTCGAGAACTTCTTCAGGAGAGCAGGGCAGGTATGGATGGTAAATTCTTTGCAAATCTGTATATCGGATAGAGCAGATAAAATGGATGGATAAATAAAGCCATGTGTCAGTATAGTTTTTGGACATTGCGGCTTGCTGATACATCTGATTTTCTTCAATATATTCCGAATTGAAAAGATAATAGCAGAGTTCCAGGTATTCATCCATGGAATATGCAGAATTCTGGATATCCATCGTATATCGTTTTTGCATTGTATATTCTTTGAAATAGGCTGTTTTACATTTTCTTTTTAACCAGGATAGGAAGAATGTAAGACAGTCACCGTGAGCTTTCGTAAGATCTATTGCTGCAAGATTTACAAGCGATGCAATTTCGGGATCTGTATAAAGTGCAATTTCTTTTTCCAACCTTTCGAGAAGGAACTGAAAAAGATAATGGCAGGTATTCTCGTCAATTTTTTCCTGTTTGATAAAAAGTAACAGCTTATTTGTTGTGTGAGAAAATTTACTTTTTAATCGAGAGATAAGTTCATCATTATCACAGTCTGTTGAAAGAAAATCGATAAGATAGGGTGTATAAATATCGATCTCTTTCTGGGTTACGAATGCTTTTCCGTTTTCAACAGACGGAGGAGCATGAAACCAGTTGTTATTAACAAAAAAAGTAATAACATCAAAGATAGTTCTATTCTGTATATTGTTTTTCGAAGATAATTGTTGTGTAAGATAAATATTTAAATCAGTCATGATGTATTTCTGCCCTCCAAAGCGTATATTCAAACATTTTATTATTTACTTTCTGGTATTTTCTTTCCAAATCCGATTTGTTCTGCAGGTAAGTAATTGCACTTTCCGGACTGGTATCCCCTCGCAGATACATCAGAGTATAAGGATCGGACACACCGGATAAAACCAACTGTACCGTGTACCAATGCCGGAAAATGTGGGGAGATATATTATGCTCCTGTAATAGCCGTCCGTATAGTTGCAATTTTGGATTGTCACTATTAAAGAGAATCGGAATAATTTCGTTTTCAATCATTTCACGGAAACGCAGATAATAGAGCGGATAAGTATAGGCTATGCCCTTTGTGTTGATATTAAATGGTCCATAAATTGAATCATATGTTTTCCCTGCAAGATATTCCATATAGATATTATAGGAATCCACATAAGCTTTCAGAAAGATATCAGGGACTTTTTGTTTTCGCTCCTTTTTGATCCGACCGACAGGCTTTTTATCCGGGCGAAGGTTATATTCCTGCGATAAGTCGATTTCTACCGAAGTGACAATACCATTGGATTCACTGAAAATGATTCCGGGACCAAGTGGACTGTCTGTCCGTCGGACATTACAGCTTTCAGAAGGACGGAGCCCTGCAAATGCAGAATTCATGATAAGTCCAAGTAAATCTTTTCTCTTAGTCAGAACGTGAGTGAAAATAACGTTAAATACAATATCTGGTAAATCACGAAAAAGCGGATTATCAGGTGTATCAATAAAATTGACCTCAAAAGCAGGGACCTTTTTCTCACGTGTAATAAGATGTTTGTCCCGGTAATTTTTGGTAACGTATAATTCAGAACGTTTAAGTTTGCATTTTCCTTTCTGATCCGAAATCAGATTGTTCAGGAAATCTAAAATAGTGCTGATACAACGTTCTACGGTAGATTGTTTCCGGCTTGTATTATCTGTGTCGGTTGGAAGTTCACACATACCATATAACTGAAAAAAATTTTTTACGATATCAACCGTGATATCATTCAGGGATCTGATCCCGGCTGAAAAGAATGCATAATTTAAAAACTGGGCCACATAATAAAAGGACGAATTTCCATTGCTGCTGACATTTTTTACAGGAGTTGACGAGCAAAATACATAACGGTGAAAATCTGTAAAATGGCAGATTCCATAGATATCCTTAATCACAATAAACTGGCGATTGATGAGAAGTCCGTTTTTGATTTCATAATTTTGCTTGTATACGGCAAATTTTGGTGATTGGATTGTAAAAACTTTGTTTCTCTTATTATTCTGCATATTTTTTCCTTTCAAGTTGTTGGATGCGCTCTTCTTCTTTGGTACGGCACATCAGGATGTGCTGATAAACAGAAGGATGATTGTAGATTGCATTGCGGCTTAACCCGGCTTCTTTTGCGATTACTGTCATGGAAGATAATGCGATTTCCCTAAAAGTCATCTTATTTAGGATTTCCCACAAGCGGTTTTCGTTCGCATCAAATTTAGTCTTTTGAATTTTGTTTAGTTCTTTATAATTTTTTCTCATAGTCATAACCTTTTCCTTTTTATTTGTTGTATACTAATGCATAGTACGTACTGGCTCGGTATTTATACATATAGTTTGTACCAAGCAATTAGAAAAAACAAAGGAGCGTTACTCGATTGCGGACGTTATTCTAAAGTTATTACTCGATTACAGCCGTTATTGGAGCGATTACTCGATTGTGGACGTTATTTTAATTATTACTCGATTACGGGCGATATTTCTGATTTTGGTACGGAAAAGGCAAAGGAGCAGGTTATGATTGAGGAGAGAGAGTTACAGGAAAAGCGGTTTCAGTATTACGAATATAAAGATTTGAAGTTTGCAGACAGGATGATTCCAATTCCAAGAAAATGTGCAGAATATACACCTGGTGGAATTCCGTGTGAATATTATACCGTTCCGCGGATGTCCGATTTGCCAGCAGGTTATACGGCATATAAGATAAAAAAGTACGATGTCAGTGACGAGAAAAAGTTAGTCCGGGTTGGATTGCGATTGTCGAAATATCGAAAACCTGATGGGAAAACAGGCACGGAAGAGATCGATACATTTGAAGGGAAATATTCTTTTGCTGCTTTAAAAATGCTTCATGAAGATTTTTGTGATCCATGTTGTACGTTTGAACTGTTAAAAAAGAAATATCCGTTAAATAAAAATGCTTCGATGGACGCTTATGACACGTTATTGCCGTGGGCACGAAAGAATCATATTTTCCCGGACTATCCACATGATTTTACCCATTTATGGTTCTCGCATCTTTTTTACAAAAATACAAAGTTAACATTTTGCTTTACATACAAGAAAAGAGAAGGCTTATCCCTGATTGATATTATTGAAGATAATGAGGAAGAGTTTATAAAGAGACTTTCAAGATGTAAAAATGAAAAGAATAAATACATATGTTTACCGGCAGATTACGGATTGTACGATAAATTACATAAAATTTATCCTGATGCAGTATATGTGTTTGATGTATTTCAGATTGCTGAAATAATAGATAAATGTATAAGCAGTAATGAAATTACGAAAGAAGAACGATTTAAGTATGAAGCAAAAAAACGACAATTAGCAGATACTTTGAAATTTCTTGAAGAGAAAGAGAGTACATGGAAAGAAGCAGAGGCTTCTTGTAAATCTGCGATAAACTTTTTATTACAAGATGGGAAAAGACGGGAATCAGATGAGTTTAAGAAAAATATAGAGCTTATTATTCGGGAACAGTCGGGTTTTATCGATGATTTCTTTAAAATCAAGGAATACCATGTCTTTTTGCCGAATGAGCTACAAAGCACTATGGAAGATTTTTTGAAGTCAAGAGGATATAATCCGGCAAGACTGTCATATATGCTTCTTGCGGAGGCAGGAAAGATGCAGAAGAAATCTTCAACAAACGATTTGGATACTCTTCGTAAACCTGGATCTGAAAATATCAAGTTCGAGATTCAAGGGTCAAATATCATCATAAAATCTCCGACTGCAGAGCTTATTTCTTCGCTTTACAGATGGAAAAAACAGGTTCCCTGGTGGAAAAAACTCCCTAAAGAAGCTCTGTACATAAAGGAAAAATAAGCCTGTAGAAGTAGATTTTATAACTATAGATACTGTATGTTTATGTGGATATTTGCTATACTTCGATATGAATATTGGATATAGGTATTTTATCAGAAGGGGGACTGTTTTTATGCAGTCCCTTTTCTAAAAATAGAAAAATCATTGTCAGATGGGATGATTTTTAACGGAGAAAATGGCTGTTGTGAAAGAACAAATAAAAGAAGATGAAAAATTACTATTGTCCGTTAGGGAAGTAAGTAATATGCTGGGGATTTCAGAAAAGTCAGTACGAAATTTTGCTTACGAAATGAATATGCAGGTGCGAATAGGTAAACGTGTGCTGATTCACCGAAAGAAACTGGAAACGTGGCTTAACAGGCAGGTTTTATATAAGGAGCATAAATAATTTTTGAATCATAAGATAACCGGAGGGGATAGAATGAGTAAGGAAAATGCGAATCAAGATATAGAACTGGAAACATATTTGGTATCGGATATTCAAAGAAAGTTACGATGCAGCAAAAATAAAGCTTATCATTGCCGTAGAATAGTCTATATAACCATCCCCAATATCTTTAGCTGTTAATTTCCACGGTCCACTCTCTGTATCTTCCATTGGATTTGTAAAACCATATGTAATAAGTGATAAGCAATCTCCAAGCTTACGCTGTTCCCAATCATCACTATAATCTTTAAAACGAATAGCTGGTTTCTTGTCATTACTCATATTATTCACCCAGCAATAGCGATTTTAATTCGCCAAGCCCTTTCATGTCATATTCGTTTCCAACCAAATCATCCATCATACTAGATAATTCTGCTTCTGTATCATCAATCTGCTTCTCAATATCCATTAATGTAACTGCATATTTATCAGTTAATGTCTGAATTTTACGAACAAATTCATCAATAATAGATTCTGGAAGTTTATGAATATTATCGTTGACCGGTACAATCCATTTCTCTTTTAATAATTCAATAGCTTCTTCATCCGATAAATTCTCTATTGTCTCTTTTGTTTTGTCCTGAAGTTCTGCGTTCTTCTTTTTAATCGCAGCCTTTGTATCTTTCTCATCTTTCATCAAACTTTCTACTTTTGATAGAATATCATACAGCTGAATGCTTTCCTCTGTTTTATCCTTTTTAAGCATTTTAACCATTTTTGACACTTCTTTAGGTACAAATGCATTTCCATCCTCGTTAAGAACCTCTTTGCAAGCCTCTTTCTGATCTTCCGTCATCTCTTCAAGAATTGATTCATACTCTGATGGAATTTCTGCCATTTTACTCTCTAAGTCTTTGATTTCATCATAATCCTGTTTAAGAAGTGTTAACTGAACTAACTCGAATGGAATAATATGTCCTATCCAGCCATCTTGTATCTCCTGCTCTTTTCCATCTTTCTTTTTAATCACAAGATTTGGATCGACTTTTTTCACAGATTCAAAGCCTTCTGTTTGAATAATTTCAAGATCAATTGCCACTTTCGTCCATTCATCATCTAATAACTGAAATGCAGCATATTTGTCAACTAAAGGAATATTCTCTAAACGTTTAAAAATATCCTCACTTAAAATTCCTTCTGCCTTTGGAATTTCTATACTATCCATTTGAGTAATCAGCATTTCTTTAAGGAAATTCTGAAATGATTCAAATGCTTTATTGAAAGTATTTTCAAATCCAACAACATCAGAATGCTTTTTAACAGCTTCCTTAATCTTCTCCGATACTGCCATATGAACATATGGTGTTCCATTATCTATAAAAAGTTCTTTTCTCAGATTAGGAAAAGCTTTCCAAACCTCTTCCATTGTATCAAGTTCTGACTTTGGAATGCCGCCAAACATTGTTGCGTAAATATCCCAGTGTTCTGTTTCTTCTGATGAATCTACATACCGTGGAATATTCAAATTATAATCATTCTCACGAATTTCTTCACGGCTCACGACCCTTGAAAATTTATGAACATCTTTTCTATTCACAAAAGTATCTGTAATCCGTTTGATATCTGAAGCCCGCAGTTTATTATTCTTTCCCTCTTTCACAAAGCCTTTGGACGCATCAATAATCAGAACATCCGTATTTTCCCTTTTCTGACGGAGAACCATAATAATTGTCGGGATTCCTGTACCGAAAAAAATATTTGCCGGAAGTCCAATAATCGCGTCAATGTTATTATTTTCTATCAGATTTTTTCTGATTATTCCTTCTTCTCCACCACGGAATAATACACCATGCGGAAGAACAATTGTCATAATACCATCCGGTTTAATATGATAAAGATCATGCAGAAGGAATGCATAATCAGCTTTACTCTTTGGAGCCAATCCATATCGTGCATATCTTGCATCATGTTCCTTATTTTCCGGACTCCAATTCTGAGAATATGGTGGATTTGAAACAACTGCATCCACATATAACGGATCATAAGTATTCACTGGATCATTTTCATCGAAAAATGGCCAGTCTTCTTCCAACGTATCTCCATTACGTGTCACAATATTGTCTGGCTTAATGCCTCTCATAACAAGATTCATTCTTGTTAAATTGTACGTGTTTTCCTTTAGCTCCTGTGCATAGTACTTGATATTATCTGAATCAGACATATACTTTGCCACACTCTGACCAATGTTAATTAACAATGAACCAGATCCACTTGTCGGATCATAAATTTTAATTTCATTCTTTCCTTTCAAATGACTAGCCACAATTTCAGACATCAACAATGAAACTTCGTGCGGCGTATAGAATTCGCCTGCTTTTTTACCAGCATTTGCAGCAAACATACTGATCAGGTATTCATGGCATACATCTATAGAATCGTATAAAAAGTTGACAAATAAAAGTAAGCCAGTTGTCGGAGATTTATTGCTAACAAAAGATGGAACTTTGGGACGGACAGCTCTTGTGGATACGAATAATATCTGTATTAATCAATCTGTAGCACTTTTAAGATGTGATGAGATACTTTCAGCAAACTATTTGAATATATTGCTAAAATCACCTCGTTATCAAAATGAAATGCTTGAAAATGCAGGTGGGGGAACTATTAAACATATTTATATTACAAAGGTAGATAAAATGTTTATAGATATTCCTGACATAGAAGAACAAGAATATATTTCGAAGTATTTCGCTAATCTTGGTAACCTTATCACTCTTCATCAGCGTAAGTACGATAAGCTTCAAAATCTCAAAAAAGCTATGCTTGAAAAAATGTTTCCGAAAAATGGTAGCAATGTTCCAGAAATCCGATTTAAAGGATTCACGGATGCTTGGGAACAGCGTAAGCTGGGAGATATTGCTGACATTGTGGGTGGCGGAACCCCAAGTACAGGAAATCCAAGCTATTGGGACGGTGAGATTGATTGGTACGCACCTGCTGAAATTGCAGACCAAATCTATGCAAATTCAAGTCAGAAAAAGATAACCGACTTGGGTTATGAGAATAGTTCAGCAAAAATGCTTCCTCCCGGCACAGTCCTGTTTACATCTCGTGCGGGGATCGGGAAAACCGCCATTTTAACCCGAAAAGGCTGTACTAATCAGGGATTTCAGTCCATTGTCCCACATCGTGGAGAGCTTGAACCTTACTTCATTTTTTCTCGAACCGAAGAATTAAAACGGTATGGAGAGCTTGTTGGAGCTGGGTCAACTTTCGTCGAGGTTTCAGGAAAGCAAATGGCTGCAATGGAGCTGATGATGCCGCCAACGATGCGAGAACAACAGACTATTGGAGGCTTCTTTCAGCAGCTTGACAACCTTATCACCCTTCATCAGCGAGAGCTAGAAAAATTGAAAAATATTAAAAAAGCGATGTTGGAAAAGATGTTTGTGTAAGAAATCAACCTAATGGGAAGGAGGGAGAATAGTGGTTTTTAAGAAAGAGTCAGATTTTGAAGAGGCTTTAATCAAAATATTATCAGAAAAAGGATGGGAGAAAGAGGTTATCAAGTATCCTACAGAAAAAGAACTTATTCAAAATTGGGCGAATATTTTATTTGACAACAATCGTGGGCAAGATCGACTAGACAAGTATCCATTGACAGAGGGAGAAATGCAACAGATTATTGAGCAAATTATGGAATTAAGGACGCCATTGAAACTAAATGGGTTTATAAATGGAAAAACGGTGTCGGTAAAACGTGATAATCCAGATGATAAATTGCATTTTGGAAAAGAAATCAGTCTAAAAATCTATGATAGGCAAGAAATTGCTGCGGGACAGAGCAGATATCAGATTGTTCAACAACCTGTATTCCCAAGTAAATCTAAGATGTTGAATGATCGTCGAGGAGATTTGATACTTCTAATAAATGGTATGCCGGTTATTCACATAGAATTGAAGAAAAGCGGAGTGCCGGTTAGTCAAGCGTACCATCAGATTGAAAAATATGCATACGAGGGTGTATTTACAGGATTTTTTTCATTAGTACAGATATTTGTTGCCATGAATCCAGATAATACGGTGTATTTTGCAAATCCAGGTCCAGAGGGCAAATTTAATCCTGATTATTATTTCCATTGGGCAGATTTTAATAATGAACCAATCAACAACTGGAAAGAGATAGCATCCACCCTTCTTTCAATTCCAATGGCGCATCAGTTGATTGGTTTTTATACAGTAGCGGATGATTCGGATGGCGTTTTAAAAGTTATGAGGAGTTATCAGTATTATGCAGCGAATGCAATTTCGGATGTAGTTTCAAAAACAAAATGGACAAGGAACAATCAAAGAGGAAGAACAGAAATATGCCAATATTTTTCTACATGATACAGAGCGTGGAGATGTCATTCCGGAACCTGGAAAAACTTTAAGAGATTATATTACAGAATATCTATACATCGCGAAGGATGATCAAATTCATCATTTTGCCACTGCATTTGGTATGGATGAAGAAAAACTAAGAGATATGATGAGTCTTGGATTAACAGAGGCTAATATCAATGAATTTGGGCGATTTGACGAATTGAGAAAGAGTGTTGATAAAGAAAAAGCAAAAAAATTCTTAGAAGCTTATGAACATACTAAACTTATTCCGCCGAAAGTGAATATGAAAACTGATCAATTGTTGCGAAAATTTATTTTATCAGGTGGTTTTGAAGTGAATATGGCAGAATAAATGATTGGATAATGCATAATTATTCATGTTATTTGGAAGAGTCAGGGGAAATACCTGGCTCTTTTGCTATTTCTTGGGAACAGCGTAAGCTGGGAGATATTGCTGACATTGTGGGTGGCGGAACCCCAAGTACAGGAAATCCAAGCTATTGGGACGGTGAGATTGATTGGTACGCACCTGCTGAAATTGCAGACCAAATCTATGCAAATTCAAGTCAGAAAAAGATAACCGACTTGGGTTATGAGAATAGTTCAGCAAAAATGCTTCCTCCCGGCACAGTCCTGTTTACATCTCGTGCGGGGATCGGGAAAACCGCCATTTTAACCCGAAAAGGCTGTACTAATCAGGGATTTCAGTCCATTGTCCCACATCGTGGAGAGCTTGAACCTTACTTCATTTTTTCTCGAACCGAAGAATTAAAACGGTATGGAGAGCTTGTTGGAGCTGGGTCAACTTTCGTCGAGGTTTCAGGAAAGCAAATGGCTGCAATGGAGCTGATGATGCCGCCAACGATGCGAGAACAACAGACTATTGGAGGCTTCTTTCAGCAGCTTGACAACCTTATCACCCTTCATCA
>PVMN01003193.1_pt1 | contig 14157 bp, 9 predicted proteins | sample 1853401 | NCBI WGS metagenome assembly PVMN01 (sample SAMN08533510, study PRJNA380276) | Human gut metagenome, whole genome shotgun sequencing project.
CAATACTTTGTGTATGAATTAGTTGGCTGATTTTGTAATATTTAATGAATGTCCCAATGTAAAGAAACTCAGAATTTTCTAGGCTATGTGGGTTTTCATAATATTGCTTTCGAGTCGGATTTTACTCCCGGAGTGGAAATAGGCTGGCGATTGTGCCGGGATGCATGGGGAAAGGGATATGCCACAGAAGCCGCTTCTGCCTGTCTGGATTATGCGAGTGATAATTTACCTTTTAAAACGGTATATTCGTTCACTGCCATACCCAATAAACGCTCTGAACGGGTCATGCAGAAAATAGGAATGCATTTTGAAAAAGAGTTCGATCATCCTTTGGTGGAACAAGGGCATTGGTTATGCAGACATATATTGTATAAAATAGAAATTTGAGAAAATAGATTAACCGATATGTAGTAATCTTATCATTGCTTCATCGTTCTGTTTTTCAATGCAGAAACAGTGAAGCAATGGAAGAGATTATTTTTTAGTTACTTTATTTTTAGTTTGTCGAATCCTTCGCCATACACTCCTACCACATTACTTTGTGATATAAATGCATTGGGATCAATATCTTTCACCAATCGGAATATATCCAGTGACTGGCTTTTCTTTGCCAGTACCACTACGACCTTGATTCCTTGTTTGCTATACCATCCTGTACCATCCAATAAGGTAACTCCACGATCTATTTGTTTGGTGATTCCTTCGGCTATTTCATCATGTTTACGCGAGAAAATAAGGAACTGTACGGATTGGCGTGAACTGTTTATAACATAATCAATCACAATGCTCATAATAAACAATACACAGAAACCAAACAACACCCGTTTCCAGTCATGGAATATGAAATAACAGGAGGATATGATGACAATATCACAATACATCATCATGCGGCCAAGGGTTACATCTTTATATTTATTGATAATCCAGGCAATGATATCCGTTCCGCCGGTACTTCCATTATTGCAGAAAACAATGCCGATACCAAATCCCAGCAAGCCGGCACCTACTACACAAGCCATGAATTCTTGTCCCGGTCCTAACAATTGCGGCAGTGTACCATTCGGGTTCTTCAATAATGCTTGAAAGAGCCATAATAGGAATGTTAGCATAAAGATGGCATAAATGGTTTTAAGGCTGAATTTAGGTCCTAGTATCTTTAATGCGAAACCTAAGAAAACAGCGTTGATAATAAAATAAGAAACCTGGATTTCAATGCCTGTAACATAATATATAATGGCTGAAATACCGGTTACTCCGCCTGTAGTTATTTGATAAGGCAGTAAGAAAGCCGCCCATCCCAGTGCATAGCAAATCAGTCCGAAGGTAATGGATAAATAGTCTTTTACCTCTCTGCCTAGTTTGATTTTTAATATTTGGTCCATGGTAATGAGGATTGTTTTTAATGTAAGTAGAAAGGTGTGTCAAAAGTTACTGCTTTTGACACACCTCAAGGATAGTATCGATTATAATACGATGTTTACAATTTTTTTGGGAACGATGATTACCTTTTTCGGGGTTTTTCCTTCAATCCATTTCTGGGCTTGTTCATCTGCCATAACTGTTGTCTGAATGGTATTGTTATCAGCATCAGCGGCGAAATCCATGGTGAAACGTGCTTTGCCATTGAAAGAGATAGTGTATTTTACAGTGTCTTCTTTCAGGTAATCTTCATTGAATGCAGGCCATTGTGCATCGCATACGCTGGTGGTATTTCCCAGAGCTTCCCAAAGTTCTTCTGCATAATGTGGAGCGAACGGAGCTAACAGGATGATGAGATTGCTCAATACCTCTTTATTGCGACATTTCAATGAAGTAAGTTCGTTTACACAAATCATGAATGCACTGATAGAAGTGTTGTAAGAGAAAGTTTCAATATCTCCGGTTACCTTTTTAATCAGCTTATGAATTGCTTTCAACTCTTCTTTAGTCGGTTCACCCTCTACAGGCAAGAATTCGTCTGTGCGGCTATAGAACAGATTCCACAGTTTCTTCAAGAAACGGTGAACACCGTCAATACCATTGGTATCCCAAGGTTTGGACTGTTCTACCGGACCGAGGAACATTTCGTACATACGCAGCGTGTCGGCACCGTATTTCTCAACAATCATATCCGGATTGACTACGTTGAACATTGATTTACTCATCTTCTCTACCGCCCATCCGCAGATATATTTTCCATCTTCCAGGATAAACTCAGCATCGTTATACTCAGGACGCCATGCTTTGAAAGCTTCTACATCCAGAATATCGTTGGATACAATATTCACATCCACATGCAGCGGAGTGGTTTCGTACTGGTCTTTCAGGTTCAATGACACAAAGGTGTTGGTGTCTTTGATGCGATATACAAAATTGCTTCGTCCCTGAATCATTCCTTGGTTTACTAATTTTTGGAATGGTTCTTCCTTGATACTTACGCCCAGATCATGCAGGAACTTGTTCCAGAAACGAGAATAAATCAAGTGACCCGTAGCATGTTCGGTACCGCCTACATAGAGATCTACATTTTGCCAGTAATGATCTGCCTTTTCTGATACTAGTGCTTGTGCGTTGTGTGGGTCCATATAGCGCAGATAGTATGCGGATGAACCTGCGAAGCCCGGCATGGTATTCAGTTCAAGCGGGAATATAGTGACGTTGTCAATCAAGTTGTTTTCCACGACTTCACCTTTTTCTACATCCCAAGCCCACTTGGTGGCATGTCCCAATGGAGGTTCGCCTGTTTTGGTTGGCAGGAACTTAGCTACTTCGGGAAGTTCAAGCGGCAATTTAGATGAGTCAATCATATAAGGCATACCGTTTTTGTAATATACAGGGAACGGTTCACCCCAATAGCGCTGGCGTGAGAAGATGGCGTCACGAAGACGATAATTCACTTTCACGCGTCCCAAATTGTGGGTTTTCACATATTCTTTGGTAGCTGCGATAGCTTCTTTGATGGTCAGTCCGTTTAAAGAAAGGTCACAATAAGGAGTGACATCCTTGCGGGGTGAGTTGCAAACAATACCTTCTTTGGCATCGAAACTTTCTTCACTTACATCACAACCTTCTACCAACGGAACGATAGGCAGATTGAAATGTTTTGCAAAAGCGTAGTCACGGCTGTCGTGAGCAGGAACCGCCATGATGGCGCCTGTTCCATAACCTGCCAATACGTAATCACTGATCCATACGGGAACAGCCTCGCCGGTAAACGGATTGATGGCGTATGAGCCACTGAATACACCGGTTACGCGGCGGTCGGCGATACGTTCACGTTCCGTACGTTTCTTGGTGCGGTCCAGATAGGCTTCCACTTCGGCTTTCTGTGCTTCAGTAGTAAGTTGGGGAACCAGTTCGCTTTCGGGCGCCAGTACCATGAAGGTTACACCGAACATGGTATCTGCACGGGTAGTAAAGATAGTGAATTCAATATCACTGTCTTTCACTTTGAATTGTACTTCCGTACCTTCCGAGCGTCCAATCCAGTTACGCTGTGTTTCTTTCAGTGAATCAGTCCAGTCCACAGTGTCCAGTCCGTCCAGCAGCCGTTGTGCGTAAGCCGATACGCGTAAACACCATTGGCGCATTTTTTTCTGAACGACGGGGAAACCGCCGCGTTCCGAAACGCCATCCACCACTTCGTCATTGGCAAGAACAGTTCCTAGTTGCGGGCACCAGTTCACCATGGTTTCTCCCAAATAGGCAATGCGGTAGTTCATCAGGATTTCCTGTTGTTCTTTTTCGCTTTTGGCATTCCATTCTTCGGCTGTAAAGCTGAGTTCTTCGCTGCAAGCCGCATTCAGTCCTTCGTTGCCGTATCGGGCAAATGCTTCCGTTAGTTCGCTGATGGGGCGTGCCTGCTGTGTATCGTTACAATAATAGCTGTTGAACATTTGTTGGAAAGCCCACTGAGTCCAATGGTAATATCCTGGTTCACAAGTACGTACTTCACGGTTCCAATCAAAAGAGAAGCCGATTTTGTCCAACTGTTCACGATAGCGGTTGATATTGTTCACAGTGGTGATGGCAGGGTGTTGTCCGGTTTGTATAGCGTATTGTTCTGCAGGAAGTCCATATGCGTCATATCCCATCGGGTTCAGCACGTTGAAACCTTGCAAGCGTTTGTAACGGGCGTAAATATCACTGGCTATGTATCCCAACGGATGTCCTACGTGCAATCCGGCTCCCGACGGATAAGGGAACATATTCAATACGTAGAATTTCTTTTTGCTTTCGTCTTCAGTCACTTGATAGGTATGGTTCTCTGCCCATCTTTGCTGCCATTTCTTTTCAATCTCTCTGAAATTGTATTCCATGATCTATTTTTTGTTATTTAATATCTTTGTTATTAAGTGATTGCAAAGATAATGAAAGTCGGGGAGATATATGGAAAGAACAGAAATAAAAAACTTCTTGTTATGTATATAGATTTCTTTTTGATGACACTTTTTGGAGGAATATATAATATATATACCTCCAAAAATTATTATATTTATTTGTACAAATAGCAATTGTACGATATATAGGCGGTAAGATTAGAAGATTTATAATGATGCAGCCGAAAGATTATAGTTCTTTCGGCTGCATCATTTATATGTTTAATTTACGGGCTTTTTATTCCACTCCCAAATCTTTATAAGTTCTCGGAGCCGGGACAGAAGGTAACGGTTTGCGATCCTTCAGCTCTTGTAGAATTACTTCAATAGCTTTATTCAACTGCTGGTCTTCACCTGACTGTTCTTTTACCGGATCATTATCAATCAGAATATCAGGGTCCACTCCATGATTTTCTACTATCCATTGACCGGTCTTTGCATCATAATTGGTAAAGAACGGAACACGCACATCCGTACCATCCATATAAGGTAACGGACCACTGATACCGACAATGCCACCCCATGTACGAGTACCGATAACTTTACCGATCTTATTTGCCTTGAAACTCCATGGGAACAAGTCACCGTCTGAAGCCGAGTATTTATTGATCAGCAATACTTTCGGCCCCACTAGTGTTGCATCAGGAATGGTACCGATTTTAGTTGATCCACGACGCATGGTCAGGCGATAGGGTTCACGAAGCAAACGTTCGATAATCATTGGAGATACATTACCACCTCCATTGGCACGGTCATCAATAATCAAGGCTTCTTTATCGAGTTGGGGATAGAAGTAGCGGGCGAATTCATTCAGGCCGTCCGGTCCCATATCGGGAATGTAGACATAGCCTACACGGCCATTAGTTGCTTCTTCCACTTTTTTGATATTATTCTGTACCCAGTTATAATGATACAATGGGTATTCATTGTCTAATGGTTTAATGACTACTTTACGTGCTCCTTTACTTGATGCGGTACGGTTTATGCTTAGTTCAGTCAAGACATTGGCTTTGCCTGCCAGCAGACTGTAAATGTTATCAACAGTAGCTGTTGAAATGCCATCAATAGCTGTGATATAATCTCCTTCTTTTACTCCGATACCCGGTTCTGTAAGGGGAGAACGCAGTTTCTGACTGTAAATTGCACCCGGTAGAATTTTGTCAATACGGTAGAAGCCACCCTTGTCACGACTCAGTTCAGCTCCCAGTAATCCCATTGGAATACGTTCGGGACCTTTTATTTCACCCGGACTCACATAAGCGTGTCCGCAAGCCAGCTCGGCAATCATCTCACCGATGATATAGTTCAAGTCCAGACGGGTTTTTGCATGGGGAACTAATACAGCATATTTTTCTTTAATCGCATTCCAGTCTGCTCCATGCATATTTTCCAGATAGAATCCGTCACGGAAAGCCCGCCATGTTTCATCGAATATCTGAGCCCATTCCTGACTGTAGTCAATGGGAGCAATCATGTCGTCCAAGTTGACGTTCTCTTCCAATGAGGCTTTAGTGCATGGAAAATCACAGATATACAGATTATTTCCTTTAAAGAACAATGCTTTCCTATGATTGGCAGCTACATCCATATATGCTCCTTCGGCCACGGTTTCTTCTTTTTGTTCGGTCAAATCATATACTTTGGTACTTCTACCACTGGCATACCACACTTTTTTACCGTCTGAATAGAAATTATCGTAGTTACCTGCTTGTAAAGGCAGTTTAATCAGTCTTCCGGGCAAGCCTTCCGGATCAATTTTAACTGCATTATTTGTGGCTTCCGTTTTTTTATTGACAGCATCAGTTGCCTGTTGTTCTATGCTGACCATTTCATCCGAAGGTAATAAAGGTGATGGCGTATCATTGGCGAGCATGGCCATATAGACTCCTCCCATACGATTATAGGCATGGTTCCACTCTGTCTGGCTGTAAATGGGATTAAAATCTCTTTCGGAACTGAATATGAGGTATTTTCCATCTGTGCTGAAAACAGGTGAAGAAGAATTGTACCATTTTTCGGTTACCGGATATTCCTTACCTGAAGTCAGATGGTATACATAAATGACACTCATGTTATTAGCTCCGGATTTAGTATAGGTAATCCACTGGCTGTCTGGTGAATAGTTTACTTCATAGAACTCTCCTTCCGGATTCTGCATGACAGTCCGTTTCGCTTTTGAGGCAATATCAACTTCTACGATACGGTTTTTACGGTCGGTATAAAGTATTTTCTTGCTGTCCGGGCTCCACATCAGTTGGCGGATATAAGTATCATTGTTTTGGGTCAGTTGGATGGGATCACCCCCTTCGATAGATTGCAGCCAGATTTCAGTTTCACCGGTACGGTCACTGATATAGGCTATTTGTTTACCGTTCGGACTCCATTCCCCTTCCCGTTCATTGGCTCCCGGGGTGCGGGTGATATCACGGGTTACCCCTTTTTCGGCAGGAACATCGAATACCTCTCCGCGGGCAGTTACTGCCAGGCGGTGCCCATCCGGTGAAAGACTGGCGGCAGTCAGGTTATCTGCTACCCGTTTCATTTCTTTTCGGGCATAGATATTGTCTGAAGTCAGCGTGATGGAGATTTTTTCTGATTTGCGCGTTTTAGGATCCAGTTTATAGAGGTATCCTCCATGTTCGTAGACAATAATTTGTCCGTTACTGCTGGGGAATTTTACATCATAATCCGTATAGTGGGTTACTTTTTCAGTTTGTTTGGTCCGGATATTATAAACAAAGATATTCATGGTGCGATCCCGATCGGAAATAAAGTAGATTTCCTCTCCTATCCACATAGGGATAATATCTTGTGCAATATTATTGGTGATATTCTCTACTTTCTTGGCAGCCGGATCATAAATCCAAATGTCATCTGCCATGCCACCGCGATAATATTTCCAATTACGGAATTCTCGCATAACCCGGTTGTAAGCCAGCTTTTTTCCATCGGGGGAATAGCTGCAAAAACCTCCTTCGGGTAATGGAATCACTTCTGACATTCCTCCGTTTTTCGATATACTCCACAGCTTGCCATCGAAACCGTCACTGATACGATTGCGGTAGACTATGTTTTTTCCATCTGGTGTCCAAGTCATTACAATGTTATTGGGACCCATTCGGTCTCCTAAGTCATCCCGGCTGTTTGTTGCTGTATAGGTAAGCCGTTGGGGTTCGCCTCCATCGGTTGGAATCAGATATACTTCAGTGTTACCGTCATATTGACCGGTGAAAGCAATTGATTTTCCATCCGGAGAAAAACGTGCGAACATTTCATAACCGATATGAGAAGTCAGCTTTTGTGCTTCTCCTCCATTCAAAGGTGCTTTGTACAGATCTCCGGCGTAAGAAAAGACAATGTCGGAGCCATTGGTAGCGGGGAAACGGAGTAACCTAGCCTCATCGGCATGTCCGGTGAAAGCTGTTCCTGCCAGTAACAGGGAGAATAATAGCTTTTTGTTCATTTTATTTAGGGTTTGATTTTCGTCGGAAACAAAGTTAGGTATTATTCTTCAGATTATGAGCTGGAACTTATTTCTTTTTTCAGTTGATTATTACTAGAGTTTTTTAATAAGAAATAGTTTTATTGGCATGATGTTTTTAAGAAATGCTATATTTGCAATATTAATAGTCTTAATAAAGATGGATGCAAGTATAGTAGATAAAGATTTGATTGAAAGAATAAACAAAGGAGAAGAAAAAGCTTTTGAGGTTTTATATAATAGCTATTTTGTCTATCTCTGTGCTTGTGCTAATTCTTATATCTTTAACCCTGTGGAAGCGCAAGATATAGTTAATGAAACTTTTGCTAAAATATGGTATAGGCGTGGTGAGTTATCTTTTCCTATTCATGCTTATTTGATACGTGCTATTCAGAACGGGTGTTTGAATTACCTCCGTTCGCTTCACAGCCGTGAAAGAATTATAGATGAATACCGTGAAGCATTACTTGAGTATCAAGAAGAATTTTGTGCTTCCGAGTGTTCGCCTTTGCAAGAAATGGAATTAGCTGATTTGGAAAAATCAGTCCAAAATATAGTGTCTTCCTTGCCTGATAAATGCAGGTTCATTTTTGAGCAATATCTTTATTCCAATCTGACTCCTCAAGAGATTGCAGATAAAAATAATATTTCAGTCAATACAGTCAGAGTACATGTAAAAAATGCCATGGATAAAATAAGAGAAAAGGTGGGATCTAGAGTAGGGATTCTATTATTTTTTCTTTTCTAAAAAAAGAATGAAAAAAATCTGTTTTTGGCTTAAATGTTTTGTCTGTTGCTTGTGTATTATCTATAGTAGATAATTCCAAAGATATAAAATGAACAGCCAAATAGATGAATTTGAACGAATAATGCTGGATTATCTGAAAGGCGAAATCTCGTCTGAAGATATGCAGAAACTAACTATATTACTGAAAAGAGAGAATGCTTGTCGCGAAAAATATCGTGAAATAGCCCGTTCTTATGCATTGGCATCCTCTTCTTGGTTTGCACGCAGGAAAGAGCAAAACTTTGAGCAATTGTGTGATACATTGAATTTCTATTCTTCTCGTAAACATTCTTTTTTCCGTAAAATAAGCGTTTGGAGAAGCGTTGCTATATGGACTTTACTGATTGGTTGTAGTATAACATTCTTTTATTTATATCATTCGTCTAGTCCAGAAGTTCTTACTCCTTCTTATTGTCAGATTGAGGTTCCCCAGGGGGCCAGTTCGAAATTATTATTGCCTGATAGTACCATTGTTTTTCTGAATGGGGGGACGGTTTTAAAGTATGATGTTTCTTTGCAGCAGCGGACTGACCGGAAAGTTTTTCTTTCAGGTGAGGCTTATTTCAAAGTTTCTAGAAATATGCTCAAGCCTTTTATTGTTCATACGGGGGAATTGAATATAAAAGTATTAGGTACAACATTTAATGTGGCTTCTTATCCTGATGATGCGGAAATAAAAGTGAGCCTTGTGGAAGGTAGTGTGAATGTTTACACTACTTCAGATGCTAAAAAGAATATTCTTCTTTCTCCTGATGAGCAAGCTGTTTATAATAAAAATGATAAGGTATTGTCTATGAGAAAGATAGATGCGGTATCTCAAGCAGCATGGACTACAGGAAGACTGGTATTTGTTAATGAAAAGTTATTTGATATTTTGAAAACAATCGGGAAAAAATATGATGTACAGATACTTGTGCAGTCTCGGAAAGTGTATACTGAATATTTTTCAGGAAGTATAGATACGAATCTGACTTTGGATGAAATTCTTTCTTATTTAGATGTGGATAATAAGTTTATGTGGAGAAAGAAAGGAAAAACAATAGTTATTACAGACCGGTAACTGATAGATAAAAAGTACTGTGAAAAGTACATGCTTAAATAATTGTTAACTAAAAATTCTAAGTATGAAAAAAAACTTTTGTAAAGTTCGTAGGGGGCATTGCCTCTCTCTTGTATGGATAGTTTCATTTCTACTATGGGGAAATGTCACTATGGCCGCATTGCCTATTCAGGAGGCAAAACTTTCTATACAACAGCGTTCAGTGGCTTTGAGTCGGGTTTTTTATGAGATTGAAAAACAGACCGGCTACTCTTTCCTTGTTCGTAATAATGATATTAATATGAATGAGAAAGTATCTATTGATGTTAAAAATAAAAGTGTGGAAGAGGTGCTTGAGATGTTGTTTGTAGGGAAAAATATCCGTTATAAAGTGGAAGGGGAGCATATTTCTGTTTATAAACCCCAGCAATCAAGACAAAATGCAATTACCGGATTGGTTATGGATGTGGCAAAAGAACCAGTTATTGGTGCTTCTGTTGTGGTAATGGGATCTACTAACGGGTGTATCACAGATTTTGATGGAAAATTTTCTTTAGAAGTTTCTGAATTTCCTGTGAAGTTACAAATCAGTTATATTGGTTATAAATCTCAAGAGGTAACTGTACGTGATACAAAAACTATTCAGGTGGTATTACGTGAGGACACTGAAACTTTAGATGAAGTGGTGGTAGTGGGATACGGTTCGCAGAAAAAAGCAAACCTGACAGGAGCCGTTGCCTCGGTCAAGATGGATGAAGTGATAGGCAATCGTCCTTTGTCACAAGCTGCTGATGCATTGCAAGGTACGGTTCCCGGCTTGTTTGTGTCTAGTGATGGCAATGCTCCAGGTAAAAGTAAGTCATTCCAGATTCGTGGCGCTTATTCTGTAGGTATTAAAAATGATGATGGTTCTTATGGTAGTGCTATCAAGCCTTTGATTTTAATTGACAATGTGGAAGGAGACTTGGATATGGTTAATCCTGAGGATATTGAAACGGTTACAGTGTTGAAAGATGCTGCTTCAGCTGCCATTTATGGTGCCCGTGCTGCCGGTGGTGTAATTTTGGTTACTACCAAACGTCCGAAAGGAGAAACTTCTTTCCAACTGAATTATAATAATAACTTTGCCTTTGCAACTGCCATGAATTTGCCAGAACAGGCACCGTTGATGGAATATTTGCAGGCCTATTCTGATGCAGCCGGAGATCAATTCTGGACAATGGGTTCGCCTAGTGTAAGCAAATGGATGGGATATTTGGAGCAATATCGTAATAATCCGTCTTCTATTCCTACTGTCGGCGATGGTATCTTTAAAGATACGGATGGGGCTGTTTATTATATGAATGAAAAGGACTTGGTGAAGAACATGCTTGAGACTAGTTTCCAGCATACACATAATATATCAATGACAGGTGGTACTGATAAGCTCCGTTATCGTCTTTCTGCCGGATTTATTGATAATGACGGTGTGCTGATTACTGACAAGGATAAATACAGACGAATGAATGTCAGTGGATTTATATCTGCCAATGTTACAAAATGGTTTACTCAGGAAGCCACTTTTAGCTATGCACATAGTAAAAGAATGGAGCCAAAGTCTGCTTTGGGCGCTGTTTACAGTACTCGTCTTGCTTCTTTCTATCCGGAAGGCAATATGCCGGAAGGTATTTCTGCTGCAGGCGATGGATTACCTTTCTTTACTCCGTCCAATCAGATACGTTGGTCCAATCCAGAAAAAACATTGTATGACAATCCTCGTATTTTCCTGAAGTCTATATTGAAGCCATTAAAGGGATTTGAAATAGCATTTGAATATACTTTCGACAAGAATATATATGATTATAGCTGGTATACGGGAAGTGTGGTATATACTACTGTGCAAGGTGGTAAAGACACGACTCCGACCAATGACTATCTACAAAAAAAGAAAAGATATACCGACTATAACTCAATCAACTTGTATGGTACTTATGATTTCTCATTGGGTAATCATCAGTTTAAGATAGTGGCAGGTTTCAATCAAGAATCCAGTTATCAGGAAACAATGGAGGCTTTATCCTATGGACAAGCTGTTATTGAGGTGCCTTCATTGGGTTCGGGTACATCTACATTGAAAGCTACGGACAAGTATAATGAGTTTTCTGTTCGCGGCGGATTCTTCCGTGTGAATTACAACTATCAGGATAAATATTTGCTGGAAGTAAACGGACGTTATGACGGTTCTTCTAAGTTTCCTAAAGAATCACGTTACGGTTTCTTCCCCTCTGTTTCGGCCGGTTGGAACATTGCACAGGAAAAATTCATGGAAAGTACTCAGAATTGGTTAGGTTCTTTGAAGCTACGTGCTTCTTATGGTATGATTGGTAACCAGAACGTGCCTGCTTATTCGTTTATTCCAACTATGGCGGTGAATAATAAATACAATGGTTGGATATCCAATGGTAATTATGTAACCGCTATTACTTCTATTCCTTCATTGGTAAGTCGTAACTTTACTTGGGAAAAGGTAGGGACATTAGACATCGGTATTGATTTCTCTATGTTCAGTAATCGCTTTACAGGTACTTTTGACTGGTATCAGCGTAATACGAACGGCATGCTTGCTCCGGGTGTGCAATTGCCTGCTGTAGTAGGTGCGGATGCTCCTTATCAGAATACGGCAGATATGCGTACACGTGGCTGGGAACTGAGTTTCAATTGGCGCGACCAGATTGGAAAGGTGAGCTACCGAGTCGGTTTCAACCTGTCCGACAGCAAGTCAAAGATTGTGAAGTATGACAGTAACTCATCCTACATATTAAGCAGCCAAAAGACGAATGCGCTGACGGGTGGAACATATACATTTTGGGAGTTTTATAAAGGTAAGGAATTAGGCGAAATCTGGGGATATGAAACAGATGGTTATTATACCGTAGACGATTTTGTCGATACTTCTTCATGGAAATTAAAGGATGGCGTTCCAAGCATAGATGGCTATAATCCTCGTCCGGGTGATGTGAAGTTCAAGAACTTAATGGATGATGAAAGAGGGACAAATATGATTTCCAGCGGCAACAATACGTTGAATAATCCGGGCGACCGTAAAGTGATTGGTAATGAAACTCCTCGTTATCTTTATGGTATTAATCTAGGATTAAACTATAAAGGTTTTGATTTGAGTGCCTTTTTGCAAGGAACCGGTAAACGCGATAAATGGATTGCCAATACATTGACTTTCCCATTATATTCTGACTTTAAGTTTATTCCTTTATATAAAGGTTTGGGTGATTACTGGCAACCGGTAGATGCTGCCAATGGTGATTACACAGCAGTTAATCCTAATGCTGAGTTCCCACGTATTTATGGCAACTATGGTAACCAAGGCTCTAATTACCGCCAGTCAGACAAGTACTTGTCCGATGCTTCTTATCTGCGTATCAAGAATGTTACTTTGTCATATACATTCCCCAAAGCATGGATTACCAAAATATCTTTGTCGCAGTTACGTGCTTTTGTCAGTGTAGAAAATCTGGCAACGCTCTCATCATTGCCAAAGGGTATCGACCCGGAAACGCTGAAATGGGATTATCCCGCATTCCGCACAGTATCCTTTGGGCTTAATCTTACATTATAAACCTTAAATTAGTACGAGTATATGAAAAGATTATTTATAAGTTTAGCAATTCTCGCAGGAATCAGCCTCTCTAGTTGTAATGATAGTTTCTTGGAAAAGACTCCTGTTACAGACTTGACGGAGAATAATGCATTCAATTCCTACGATAACTTCAAGGCTTTTATGTGGCCTTGTTATGAGATGTTTACAAATAATACTATTCGCACTTCCTTACAAGGATTCGGACAAGACGGACAGTATAAGGGCGATATGGCAGCAGGATACTTTCAGCAAAAATATGAAAGTGGCTACAATGAATTTGCTTATCAGACAGTTGCCAGTGTAGCATCCGGTAATGGCTGGGATTTTAAATCATTTATCCGCCGTGTCAATATCATGCTTTCACACATTGATAATTCTAGTATGACAGAGGCTCAGAAAGACCATTGGCGTGCAGTAGGATATTTGGCGATGTGCCTTGGGTGGACCAGGTATTGCAGGAAGATTCTCCCGAAGCTTATGGACCTCGTGTGGATAGAAAAACCGTAGCCGACAAGGTATTGGAACGTCTGCAATGGGCGGAACAGAATATTGGAAATTTCACATCACAGGATGGGGACAATACGATTAACCAAGATTGTGTACGTGCCGTTATTTCGCGTTTCGGATTACGTGAAGGTACATGGAGGAAATATCATGAATTGGGTGATGCTGAAAAATATCTGCAAGAGTGTGTACGCGCATCCGAGTTATTAATGGCCGCTTATCCTACTCTTTACACAGGAACAGACGGTCAACCCGGTGCCGGATATGGTGAAATGTGGACAACAGAGGATTTGGGACAAGTTCCAGGTATCATTCTCTATAAATCTTATGTGAAGGATATAAATCCTATGGGCA
>PVMN01003203.1_pt1 | contig 14118 bp, 13 predicted proteins | sample 1853401 | NCBI WGS metagenome assembly PVMN01 (sample SAMN08533510, study PRJNA380276) | Human gut metagenome, whole genome shotgun sequencing project.
ACGGACTGTCCGCTGGCAGTATTCTCTGAAATCTGGGAGAAGTCCTACGAAGAGGGGGAAGAGAAGAATTAAAAAAATGATACGTCATAAAGGTTCTGTATGAACTCTGAATGGCGTATCATTTTTTTATGGGAAATATTATTTATTCGTTATAGTAACCGTAGATCGCGCGGCTGTCCTCGGCAATGGTACTCTGTGCAGCAGAGGTATCTTTGACATCCTGTGACATAAAGCAGATGACCAGATCAATTCCCTTGGCTGTGTCGTAGATAATACCAGCGTCATTCTCTACTGTGTCAAGCTCGCCGGTCTTATTGGCAACCTTTACGCCATCCGGCATCTGTGCAGGAATCTTGTTCTGTCTTGTCTGCATTTTGAGAAGATGGTACATGTATTCTGCACCTGCAAGGGTGTCCTCAGTGGAAGTGCCTTTATCCTGCTGATAAATGGTCTTGAGAAATTTTCCGCAGTCTTTGACAGAAGTGTAATTATCTCCATTGGAGTTATCTGCAAGAAGGAGACGGCCCATGGAAGTACTGGTGTATCCGTGATCCTGACAGAACTTATTTACACGTGCCATTCCGGCTGCATCGTCGCCGCTTCCCAGATAATTCACAAGAGTATTGGCTGCATCGTTGTCGCTGACTGTGATCATGGAATTCAGATTGTTATCCAGACTGTCTTTTCCGTATGAGGCAGAAAGCTTGTCATAGTCTTCATATACAGCACCCATGATATAGAGCTTGATCAGGCTGGCTGCCTGCATCTGCTGGTCATTGATGGCACCCTCGGTATTTTTTGCAAGGTTGCATACATATACAGACCAGGTTCCGTTATCTGTTGGAAGAAGAGACTGCACCTGATTCAGTACATTGTCCATGCTGGAATCAGAATTATTGGTAAAAGTACTGCTTCCGCTGGAAGGGGAAAGAGTGCCTTCTTCCTGAGTTGCAGATGAGCTGTCTTTACTGTCTGCTGAAGCGGAATCCTGTGAAACGGAATCAGTGGAATCCTGTGAAGCGGAGTCTGTGGAATTCTGTGTGTCAGAATCAGAAGCATCGGAGGAAGCCTGGGAATCAGTCTGAGCATTTGCAGCGGCACTTGCAACAGTAGGATCATCCGGATAAAGTGCATCCAGCTGATCTGCCTTGCTGCTTAATTCAGCAGCAGAATCAGAAACTTCCTGAACATTTTTCTGCAGTTCATTTACTTTAGACTGGAGAGATGCAAGCTTGTCCAGAGTCCGGACATTTAGTGCACCGAGACCTGCCAGTGCAGTTACCAGCACTGCGATCACAATATACAGAAACGTATTTTTTTTCATATATAAGTAAACTCCTTTTTATTGTTGGAAATAAGCATCTATTCCATTGGCGATTCCCTCGGCCATTGTCTGCTGAAAGGAGGAATCCGCCATCTTCAGATCATCGTTCTGATTGGTCATAAATCCCATTTCCACGATTGTAACCGGTATGGTACTCCAGTTGATCCCTGTCATATTGTCTGTGTAGATAATGCCGCGGTTCTGAAAACCGGTAGCTGCACAGTAGGAATCAATGATGCACCGGGAAAGCCGGTTGGAACTATCGTAAAGATCAGAAACATAGGGATTTTGCTGAGACGGGCACATGGTCAGTGCACCGGAAACGCCGGAAGAATCATCGCCGTTGGCATGGATCCGCACGCAGATCTCCGCGCCCTTTGATGCCACCAGTTCTGCACGTTCCTTATTGCTGATCGCAGTATCATTATCTGTTCGTGTCATAACAACCTGATAGCCACGCTGTTCCAGGATATCCCTGAGAAGAAGGGAAACGTTAAGATTCAGCTGATATTCAGGAAGACCGCTGAAGGAACCGCTGGTTCCTGTAGAAGCTTTTGCTTTCATTGTGGAAGAACCAGGTCCGTTGGGTTCCGTGGCACTCATGTCAACGCTTTCGCTCTGGTGTCCCGGATCAATGCCTACGATATGTCCGTTGGCAGCAGATGTGGAAGCAACGTCTGCATCGTCAGAGGCCTCTTTGCTGTCAACCTGGCTGAAAACAGAAGGTTTGGCAGTGGTTTGCGTATTCTCTGCTTCCGGTGCACGTTCATGTTCTCCGGTGTTGCTTTTGGCAGCTTTCTCTGTCTGAGATCTATGCTGCAGGTATTTGTCGGTTGCCTGTTTTTTTTCGATCTTTGCTGTATAAAGTTCAATGTCTTCTTTCAGGGCTGTCTGCTTTTGTTTAACCGGCTTGATTACAGATGCCATTTTCTGGTCAACAGCATCGATCTTCTGGTAAGTCTTGTAACTGAGGCCAAAAAGCAGTCCAATACAGATAAGACCCGTCAAAAACAGGACGATCGCCATCAGATGGGGCTTTTTTTCCATAAGCTCATGTCCTTTCTGGGTGGGTATTTTGTATTTGTAAATATTATAAAGAAGGAGTCTGGAAAAAGCAATTGCGAAATTGTGCTTGACAACAGGAAAAAGTGTGGTACTATATATGTAAAATAATTATATATAAAAATTTTATATATAAAATAATTACATAAAGAGGTGTGCCTATGTATTATTATCCGGTGTCTGCAGTGCTGACGGAATGCCTGATCCTTTCTGTTGTAGAGCAGCAGGATTCTTACGGATATGAGATCAGCCAGACAGTGAAGATGGTAGCTTCTATCAAAGAATCCACATTGTATCCGATCCTTCGCAGACTGGAGACGGACGGTTATCTGACAACTTATTCAGAGGAATTTCAGGGACGGAAACGTAAATATTATTCCATCACAGAAGACGGACGGAAGCAGCTGGAATATTTGAGGAAAGAGTGGAGAGAATACCGCGATACTATAGACGATATTGTGGAAGGGAGACTTCGAAAATGACAAGAAAAGAGTATATGGAGCAGCTGAAGAAATATCTGAAGCGGCTTCCAAAAGAAGATTATGACAATGCCATTGAGTATTTTTCAGAATACTTTGATGAGGCTGGACCTGAGAATGAACAGCAGGTTATGGAAGAACTGGGACAACCTAAAGAGGCGGCAAGGGAACTGCTCCTGAACCTTTTGCAGGAGAGTGTCGGTGACAGTAAGGACATCACCGGGGAAAAAACAGCAGCTTTGCCGGCAGCAGGTTCATATTCCGGAGAGAGCTCCCATGCACATGGGCGGACAGATTCAGGAAACCTGAGTACAACAGGGTACAGTACATCCGCAGGAAAGAAGCGTTCTCCCGGAAAGATCATTCTGCTCGCATTTCTGGTGATCTGTGCATCGCCGGTGAGCATTGCGCTGTTGTTTGCAGGCCTTGCAGTACTGGCAGCAGTGGTGCTTGTCATCGCAGCAGTGATTTTTTCCATGGCAGTTACAGGTGTATCAGCAATAGCCGGAGGTATTGTGCTTACAGGTTTTGGAGTGACATTGATCGCGAAATCTCTGGCAGCAGCCTGCATGATGGTCGGCAGTGGATTTCTGATGGCAGGTGCGGGAATCCTCGTTGGAGTACTTACCATATATATATGTAAATGGTGTGCAATGGGAATCGGCCGTCTGGTTAACAGACTTGCAAGAAAGAAGGTGCATAAAAATGAATAAGATTGCAAAAACAGTGCTGATGACAGGCACAGCACTCTGTGCAGCGGGAGTTGTTCTTTCCACAGCAGGATATTTTGCAGGGGGAAAAGATTTCACATATACTTCAGATCATATGTATGTATCCGGAGGAAATTCTTCCAGTCGTAAAAATCTTACAGTAATGAAAAAAGAACAGATCGATGATTTTACGAAGCTGAATGTGGATTTTGAGAATTTTGATCTGGATATCCGTACCTCAGATGATGACCATTATTATATGGAATATAAGCTTGAGAAAAACGGGAGGAAAAATCCTCTGACCTGGAAGGATAAGGATGGAGAGCTCACACTTGAGGAGTCTGCAGGCGGCAGTGGAAGCTATTATATAACCTATGATCTGGGGATATTCTCGACACATGCGGATCTGACAGAAAAGAAAGATGCATTGAATACGGTTATTCTTTACATTCCGGAGAAGGCACATCTTTCCGAAGCGGAGCTTCAGCTTTCCGACGGGGATCTTACTGCCGATCAGCTTTTGTGTAAAGAAATGACCCTGGAACTTCTCAATGGAGATCTGATGCTGGATAAGGGCGAGTTCGAAAAATTTGATACAAAGCTTTCCGACGGGGATTTGAATGTAAAAGAGCTTCAATGTACAGATAACATGCAGCTGAAATCCGGAAACGGAGATGTGACCATAAAAAAGGCAGAGCTTGCAGATGGACAGATAGCTCTCAGCGACGGAGATCTTCAGATAGACAACGGCAGCTTTAACGGAGATATGAAGATCAATAGCTCCTGCGGTGATGTTTCTGTAGAAATGAAAAACGGCAGTGTGGAGAAAACCAATATTTATCTGAAAGCTGCAGATGGAGATGTGGATACGGAGGGGCTTTCCAGGGGAAAATCCGACAATGAGGAAGACACCTCTGTTTATGAGAACAAGGCCAGTGCTTCAGCACCGACTTTAAATGTGAAATGCAGCGACGGAGATATTACATTAACAGAATCTGAAAAATAAAAAATATGAAGCGCAGGGGTTTTTCCGGAGAAAAATTCCTGCGTTTTTTGGCTGAAATGTATTGACAAATCCCTGTACTATGATATAATTCAATCAAATCACAGAAAACATATATAGTTACTAGGAAATAAGGAAATGGACATAAAGGAAACAAGGAGGATATCATCATGGGTAAAATTTACGGAAGCGCACTGGAACTGATCGGAAACACACCGCTTGTAGAGGTAAAGAATGTAGAGAAGGCTGAAGGACTTGAGGCTACCATTCTTGCCAAGCTCGAGTATTTTAACCCGGCAGGAAGCGTTAAGGACAGAATCGGTAAGGCAATGATCGAGGATGCAGAGCAGAAAGGCGTTCTGAAACCAGGCGCAACCATTATTGAGCCAACATCCGGCAATACAGGAATCGGACTTGCAGCCATCGCAGCTGCCAAGGGCTATAAGACGATCCTTACCATGCCGGAGACCATGAGTGTTGAGAGAAGAAACATCCTGAAAGCATATGGTGCAGAGGTAGTTCTCACAGACGGAGCCAAAGGAATGAAAGGGGCTATTGCCAAGGCAGAAGAGCTCGCCAAGGAGATTCCGGGAAGCTTCATCCCAGGACAGTTTGAGAACCCGGCTAACCCGAAGGCACATGCAGCAACAACAGGCCCTGAGATCTGGAATGACACAGACGGAAAGGTAGATATTTTTGTAGCAGGTGTTGGTACAGGCGGAACGATCACAGGTACAGGTGAGTATCTGAAGAGCCAGAACCCGAATGTGAAGGTAGTTGCTGTTGAGCCTGCAACTTCTCCTGTACTTTCCGAGGGAAAAGCAGGCCCGCATAAGATCCAGGGTATCGGCGCTGGTTTTGTTCCGGATACACTTGACACCAAGGTTTATGACGAGATCATTCCGGTAGAGAACGAGGATGCATTTGAGACATCCAAACTCCTTACCAAGAAAGAGGGAATCCTTACAGGTATTTCCTCCGGTGCAGCTCTCTATGCTGCGATCCAGCTTGCAAAACGCCCTGAGAACAAGGGGAAAGTGATCGTAGCACTTCTTCCGGATAGTGGAGACCGTTACTACTCCACACCACTGTTTACAAAATAATCGATCCGAAGACCGCTTCTTTTGCCCCGAAGCGTGATTCTGCGGGATTATTTACGGCGCTCCTGAATGCCTGTCCAAGCAGGCTGCCGGAGCGCCGGTTTTATTCTTATTTTTCACCGGATCAAGTAAGTCCCCTGTGGAGCTGCGAAAAACAATAAGCCGTGGGTGGGGACTTGCTTGTATCCTGTAGCTTTTTAGGGTATAATAGAGAAAACGAATAAAACCTATTAACAATATAAAGAATAAAGTCTGCAAAGCAGACACTGCTTCTTGTGTAAGATACAGGAAGCTGTTTGTGCATCACAGAGAAGGGTGCCGGTCATGGAATACAGAGGAATATTTCCGGCCGAACAGCTGCACAATAACAGAAAGAGCGAAAGGCTATAAATCAGAAGAATACTGAAATATTGGAGGTAAATATTACATGAGGATTTCTACAAGAGGAAGATATGCGCTGAGACTGATGTTGGATCTTGCTACAAATTATACAGGAAAACCGATCCGCCTGAAGGATGTGGCGAAGCGCCAGGAGATCTCAGATAAATATCTGGAGCAGATCATATCCATCCTGAACAAAGCAGGCTTTGTCCGCAGTGTCCGTGGCCCTCAGGGCGGCTATGCACTGCAGCAGACCCCGGATAAATACACGGTCGGAATGATCCTTCGTCTCACAGAAGGAAGCCTTTCCCCTGTGGAATGTCTGGACGACAACGGAGCCTTCTGTGAACGTGAGGAGAACTGTGTCACTCAGATCCTCTGGAAAAAGCTGGACGATGCTATCAAAGGTGTGGTGGATCATATAACACTGGAAGACCTGATGAACTGGCAATCTGTCAAGGCAGACGAATACATCATATAAAAAAAAGCTGCGCGAGCAGCTTTTTTTTATATCACGTTTTTTAACCAACATTTTACAAAACCGCGATTTTATATTTTACCTTTCATTCCTATAATAACACCTGTACTTAAGCAGTGAGCAAGTAAGAATGATCATAGAAATGAGGAGAAAACAATCATGAAAAAAAGAATCGCAGGTATCTTAACAGCAGCACTTATCGGAACTACAGTAATGGGAACAGTTGTAATGGCAGCACCATCCGGAGCGATCGACGTAATTTCCCGTGAGGATGGATCCGGAACACGTGGAGCATTCGTAGAGCTGTTTGGAATCGAAGAAGAAAAAGACGGCGAGAAAGTAGATATGACAACACAGGAAGCAAGCATCACAAACAACACAGATGTAATGCTTACCACAGTAGCAGGCGATGAGAACTCCATCGGATACGTATCCCTTGGTTCCCTCAACGATACTGTAAAAGCAGTAAAGATCGATGGAGCAGAGGCAACAGCAGAGAATGTTGCAGACGATACATACAAGGTAGCACGTCCGTTCAACATCGTAACAGGCGACAAGCTCAGCGATGCAGCACAGGATTTCATCAACTACATCATGAGCTCTGACGGACAGGACATCATCGAAAAGGAAGGCTACATCAAAGTAGATGATAAAGCAGAGGCATATAAAGCAGGCGATGCAAAAGGTAAAGTCGTAGTTATGGGATCTTCTTCTGTAGGACCTGTAATGGAGAAGCTTGCAGAGGCATATCAGAAAACAAACAAAAACATCACAGTAGAAGTTCAGGTCAGCGACTCCACAACAGGAATCAATAGCGCAACAGAGGGTGTATGTGATATCGGAATGGCATCCCGTGAGCTGAAGGACGAGGAAACAGAGAAAGGTGTTAAAGCTACAGAGATCGCAAAAGATGGTATCGCAGTCATCGTAAACAACGACAATGATCTTGAGGAGCTTTCAAGTGACCAGGTAAAATCCATCTTCACAGGTGACATTACAGACTGGGAAGACGTGACCAAATAAATTTCCGGATAAAAAACGATTGAAGTATCTTACAAAGAGCGGCGATCATGACAAGGTCAGGAAAGCCGCTCCGTTATATATCAGCACAGTGGATATCCACTGGGACAGAGAGAAAGGTGTCTTATGAATCATTTAGGAGAAAAGGCCATGAAGGTCGTTTTCCTCATTGCGGCCTGTGCGTCGGTTCTTGCAGTATTTCTTATCTGCGTGTTCCTTTTTGCAAACGGTCTTCCTGCAATGGGAAAGATCGGTCCCTTAAAATTCCTCTTCGGAACAGAATGGAGACCAACAAACGATAAATTCGGAATCCTGCCAATGATCGTGGCAAGTATTTATGTAACTGCAGGAGCAATCCTTATCGGAGTGCCGATCGCACTTTTTACATCCGTATTTATGGCAAGATATTGTCCGAAAAAAATCTATAAACCACTGAAATCCGGTATTGAGCTTATGGCAGGCGTTCCATCCATCGTATATGGCTATTTTGGCCTGGTTCTCCTGGTACCGCTGATCCGCCAGCTGTTCGGAGGAACCGGAAGCAGTATGCTGGCAGCATGTATCCTTCTGGGAATCATGATCCTTCCAACGATCATCGGAGTTACGGAATCCGCAGTACGAAGCGTTCCGGAAAGCTACTATGAAGGTTCACTTGCACTTGGCGCAACAAAAGAAAGAAGCATTTTCTTTGTTATGCTTCCGGCAGCAAAGTCAGGAATCCTGGCAGGCGTTGTCCTTGGGATCGGACGTGCCATCGGTGAGACCATGGCCGTGATCATGGTAGCCGGAAACCAGCCACGTATGCCCAAGGGACTTCTTCAGGGTGTCCGTACCATGACTGCAAACATCGTAACAGAGATGGGATATGCATCAGGACTTCACAGAGAAGCACTGATCGCAACAGGAGTTGTGCTCTTTGTATTTATCCTCATCATCAACTTAAGTCTTTCACTGCTGAACAGGAGGGCGGAACATGCAAACTAATGTATCAGTAGCCGCGGATCCTGCGGTAGAAACAACCATGAAAAAAAGGAATACACTTACCATAGGAGATCAGCTGAAGTCCTATGCAAGACATCCTGGCGCGGGAGTCCTGGCATTCCTCACACTGCTGGGAGCGGTGATCACTTTTGCACTGCTGTTCTTCCTCATCGGCTATGTGCTTGTAAAAGGTATCCCCTATCTGAACGCAAGTCTGTTCAGTTTCACCTATACTTCAGAGAACGTCTCCCTTCTCCCGTCACTGATCAATACCCTGATCATGACACTGGTATCTCTGGCGATTGCCGCTCCGGTAGGAATTTTTGCAGCGATCTTCCTTGTGGAATATGCAAAAAAAGGCAGCCGCTTTGTAAAGCTGATCCGTATTACCGCAGAGACACTTTCCGGCATTCCATCCATCGTATATGGTCTGTTCGGTATGCTGTTCTTTGTAACTGCGCTGCACTGGGGCATGTCTCTTCTTTCCGGTGCCCTGACCATGGTGATCATGGTACTTCCCCTGATCATGCGTACCGCTGAGGAAGCACTGAAATCTGTTCCGGATTCTTACCGTGAGGCAAGCTTCGGACTTGGAGCAGGCAAGCTCCGTACTATTTTTACGATTGTACTTCCCTCCGCAGTTCCTGGAATCCTGGCAGGTGTGATCCTGGCCATCGGACGTGTGGTAGGTGAGACTGCAGCACTTCTTTATACCTCCGGTACTGTTGCGGCAGTTCCAAACAGCCTGATGGGTTCCGGACGTACTCTGGCACTTCACATGTATGTGCTTTCCAGTGAGGGACTTCATGTAAACCAGGCATCTGCAACAGCAGTAGTCATTCTGGCATTTGTACTTGTTATCAACGGACTGTCCGGTCTGGTAGCCAGAAAAATTGCGAAAGGATAATGATCGATCATGAGTGAAAATACAAAAATTTCAATTGATAATATGAATCTCCATTACGGAAGCTTTCATGCCCTGAAGGGAATCAATATGGAGATCCCGGAAAAGGAGATCACAGCATTTATCGGACCAAGCGGCTGCGGTAAATCCACACTTCTGAAATCCTTAAACCGTATGAATGACCTTGTGGAAGGCTGTACCATCACAGGAAAGGTAGAGCTTGATGGGGAAGATATTTACGGAGATATGGACGTGAATCTTCTGCGTAAACGTGTGGGTATGGTATTCCAGAAGCCCAATCCGTTCCCGATGAGCATCTATGATAATATTGCATACGGCCCGAGAACACACGGTATCCGTTCCAAGGCGAAGCTGGACGAGATCGTGGAAAAATCTCTCCGTGATGCGGCCATCTGGGATGAGGTCAAGGACCGTCTGAAAAAAAGTGCTCTTGGAATGTCAGGCGGACAGCAGCAGCGTCTCTGCATTGCCCGCGCCCTTGCTGTACAGCCGGAGGTGCTCCTTATGGATGAGCCCACATCTGCCCTGGACCCGATCTCCACTTCCAAGATCGAGGATCTGGCAGTAGAGCTTAAAAAGGATTACACCATTGTCATGGTCACACATAACATGCAGCAGGCAACCCGTATCTCCGACAAGACAGCATTTTTCCTTCTTGGTGAGGTTGTGGAATTTGCGGATACAGACAAGCTGTTCTCCATGCCGGCAGATAAGCGTACAGAGGATTATATTACAGGAAGGTTTGGTTGATATTATGTCAGAACGTTTTGTAAGACAGCTGGAAGAGCTTCACGTGGAACTGATCACCATGGGAAGTCTCTGCGAAAAAGCAATTTCACTTTCTGCCAAAGCTATTCAGGGCGAAGGCGGGATGACTCTCATTGGCAAGATTTTTGAAACGGAAAAAGAGATCGATGCACAGGAAAGAGAGATCGAAAATCTCTGCATGAAGCTTCTTCTTCATGAGCATCCGGTAGCCGGAGATCTGCGATCCATTTCCGCAGCGCTGAAGATGATCTCCGATATGGAACGCATCGGTGACCAGGCAGCAGATATTGCGGATCTTTCCGAGCATATCGAGGACAAAGCAGTTACCGGAGATATCATTAATATCCGGAAGATGGCAGAGGATACTGTCCGGATGGTTACAGAAAGCATCGATGCCTTTGTAAAGGGTGATCTTGAGCTTTGCAGAAAGGTTATTGACGATGATGATAAGGTGGACGATGCCTTCAATGATATTAAGGAAAAGCTGGCCGAGGTCCTGAATAACGGAAAGCCGGATGCAAGTATCGGTCTGGATATCCTTATGGCTGCAAAATATTTCGAGCGTATCGGTGATCACGCTGTGAATATTGCAGAGTGGGTGGAATATTCCATCACAGGAAACCACAGAAGCGGTTCCAGCCATACAGATAACTATTTTATTGAGGAATAGAAATAAGTAAGAGCAGATTGCAAAGAGTTGCATTATTGTAAAAAAGTGCTGTGGTATTGAAAGGATATCACAGCACTTTTTATGATAGGAGGAAATTTACAAGGATTTAACTTTTTCCGGATGATTATTTTTACATTGGTTTTGTAAAATGTTATACAGATTTCGGAGAAAGGAAAGGGCTGAGCTTTGAGTAAAAAAATATTCAAGTATATCATGCTGGTTTCATCGCTGATCACAGTACTGGGACTGGCATTTGTCGTTGGGATCCTTTATCACTATTTTCAGGGACAGCTGATGGATGAACTGAAGAAAGAAGCCGTGTATATTTCCAGAGGCGTGGAAAGTGCAGGGGTGGATTATCTGCAGCAGCTGAATGATGAGGATTCCAGGATCACTTATGTGGATGAAAGTGGAAAAGTTATCTACGACAATGAGGCAAATGTGGAAAGCATGGATAATCACGGACACCGCAAGGAGATCCGTGAAGCAGAGATCAACGGAGAAGGTGCAGATGAAAGAATGTCATCCACACTTTCCGAAAAAACCATGTATTATGCAGTACGCCTTGAAAATGGCAATGTGCTGAGAGTTTCCAGTAACCAGGCTTCTGTATGGATGCTGCTCCTGCAGCTGCTTCCGCCTTTTGCCGCAGTTCTGATACTTATGCTGCTCCTGTCCGGCGTATTTGCATCCAGGCTTTCCGGGAAGGTTGTGGAACCTCTTAATGGACTTGATCTGGAGCATCCGGAGGAGAATGATGCCTATGATGAGGTACAGCCGCTTCTCAGCAAGATCAGCAGACAGAGCCGGCAGATCCGTCTGCAGCTTGAGGCAGCCAGAAGACAGCAGAAAGAATTTTCTATTATCACGGAGAACATGCAGGAGGGACTTCTTGTGATCGACCGTTATACCATGGTACTTTCTGTCAACTCCAGTGTGGGAAAGCTTCTTAAGGTAAAGGAGATCAAAACAGGAGAAAGTGTATATCTTCTGAACCGCTCGGAGGAGTTCAGGGATGTCGTTTGTCAGGTCCTTGAAGGAAAGCATGAGAACAAGATCCTTCGTCTGGATGGCAGTGAGATTCAGGTGATCGCCAATCCTGTCACAAGAGAAAACAAGACAGAGGGTGCGGTGATCCTTCTGGTGGATGTGACCGAAAAAGTAGAACGGGAACAGCTGCGAAGAGAATTTTCAGCCAATGTTTCCCACGAGCTGAAAACGCCGCTGACTTCCATTTCCGGCTTTGCTGAGATTATGCAGGACGGATTTGTGAAGGATGAGGATGTGAAGGTTTTTGCAGGACGCATCTATAAGGAAGCGCAGAGACTGATCCGTTTGGTTGGGGATGTGATCCGGATTTCCCGTCTGGATGAAGGCGGATTGCCTTATCAGTGGGAAAAGCTGGATCTTTACAGTCTGACTCATGATATTTTTTCTACCTTGCATGAAGCTGCCGAAAAGCAGGAAGTGCATATGTATATGGAAGGCGGAAGTACAGTGCTGGATACAGTGCCAATGATCATGGAAGAGGTTCTCTATAATGTCTGCGATAATGCTGTCAAATATAACCGCCGGGGTGGAGAGGTCTTTGTGAGACTGAAGGATGGCGAGGATGCAGTTCGCGTGAATGTGCGGGATACAGGAATCGGTATTCCGAAGGAAGATCAGGAACGCATTTTTGAACGCTTTTATCGGGTGGACAAAAGCCATTCCAAGGAAATCGGCGGAACCGGCCTTGGCCTTTCCATTGTGAAGCACGGGGTAAAAACTCTGAACGGCAGGCTGTGGCTTAACAGTGAACCAGGACAGGGAACCGAGATCATTATGGAATTTCCGAAACATCATATGGAAAAGGAAGCAGCAGAGTGAACATAGGTCGTGCAGCGATGATGTTCATAGGCATGCAGCAGAGTGGAAGATGAACGGCCGTTCTGTTGTATGCATCTGCTGTTTTTTATATCGTAGTATATTGCTGGTTGGAGGTTGATGGTTTGACAGACCGGAAGGGTTATGCTATCTTATGTAATAATAATCAGAATAAGCAACAGGAAAGCGGATGATAACGGTCCGCTTTCTGTATTATAATTGGTTCGGAATAATTCCGAACGACTATACTGAGGGGAATAAAAATATGATACAGGCAATTGTTTTACTGGTGTTCCTGATCTTTCTGAACTCTGTTTTTGCAGGTGCGGAAATGGCGATTCTGTCCATGAATGAAGCAAAGATGAGGGAGCTGGCGGAAGAGGGAGATCACCGGGCGCAGATTTTGATAAAGCTTACAGAACAGCCGGCACATTTTATGACAGCGATCCGTGTAACGGTAACTACGGCAGGATTTCTGCAGAGCGCTTTTGCGGCAGAATATTTTGCACAGCCGATGACAGAGGCACTGATAAAGACAGGGATAGATGTACCACAGAATGTTCTGAAGATCGTATGCATGATCATTGTGACCATACTGCTTTCCTATGTAAGTCTTCTGTTCGGAGAACTGGTGCCAAGACGTCTGGGAATGAAAAATCCGGATGAGCTGTCTCTGCGTCTGGCAGGACTTCTTAAGATCGCGATGATCGCAGTCTGGCCGGCTACTGCACTTCTGACAGTAACTGCCAATGGTGTGCTGTATCTGATGGGGATCAAACCGGAAGAAAAAGAGGAGCAGGCCACAGAGGAAGAGATCCGTATGCTGCTTACAGAGGGAAATGAACAGGGCAGCATCCAGCAGGAAGAAAGCGAGATGATCCAGAATGTTTTTGACCTGGATGATACTGCGGCAGATGAGATCTGTACACACAGAAGAGATGTGGTTGTCCTCTATATGGAGGATTCAGATGAGGAATGGGAAAGGATCATCAGAGAGAACCGTCACACCTTTTATCCGGTATGCGGGGAAGATCAGGATGATATTATCCATATTCTGGATACTAGAGATTATTTCCGTCTGAATGACAGAACCAGAGCTGCTGTTTTGCATCATGCCTGTTATCCGCCGTTTTTTGTACCGGAGTCCATGCGTGCCAACCTGATCTTCCGGGAAATGCGGGAGAAACGTGATTATTTTGCAGTAGTGCTGGATGAATACGGCTGTTTTGTAGGAATCGTCACTCTGCATGATCTGGTGGAGACGCTGGTGGGAGATATTGACGACAGGACAGACCTGCCGAAGCCGGATGATATTGAGAAGACAGGAGAACATATCTGGAAAATACAGGGA
>PVMN01003244.1_pt1 | contig 13937 bp, 10 predicted proteins | sample 1853401 | NCBI WGS metagenome assembly PVMN01 (sample SAMN08533510, study PRJNA380276) | Human gut metagenome, whole genome shotgun sequencing project.
CTCCAAAGAGTGCAAACGGTCCCCGCAGCAATTCATTCCGGCCGGATTCCCCCTCCACAACCAACTTCCCACGGGGACGGAAGACTCAGCCATCCCCCTCACCGCACCGGACATGGTCCGTTCCGGACGCGTCCTCCCAACCTCAGTTAAATCTCCATATATTTCTGGATATCACTTGACATAATAAAGAGAGTATGATATCGTACATGTTGCAGTTAATTAAAATTGAAAAGTACGTAATATCCCTTATTCAGAGTGATGGAGATACAAAGGATCTGTGAAGTCACGGCAACCCCGTTTAAGCAGGAAGGACGATAAGTCCGGACGGCAGGGAACGGAAGGTGCCAGCCTGAGCGAGGAGCCGGAAGAATTCGGTTAATCGAGCAATAAGAGGATTTGATAGGCTATGATCAAGTCCGTATTGCTACGGACTTTTCTTTTACCCCAAAATGGCCGGCGCGCTCAGTGCGGCTGCCATCAACAATTTAAAGGAGGACAATAATGGAAAAACTACTTTTTACATCTGAGTCAGTTACCGAGGGACATCCGGATAAAATGTGCGATCAGATTTCCGATGCTATCCTGGATGCTTTGCTTGCACAGGATCCGATGAGCCGCGTTGCCTGCGAGACAGCAACAACGACAGGCCTTGTTATGGTTATGGGTGAGATCACCACACATGCGTATGTGGATATTCAGAAAATTGTGCGTGAAACAGTGCGTGAGATTGGATATGACAGGGCTAAATACGGTTTTGACTGTGACACCTGCGGTGTAATTACAGCCATCGACGAGCAGTCTACTGATATTGCCATGGGAGTGGACAAGGCTCTGGAGGCCAAAGAAAACAAGATGTCTGATGAAGAACTGGAGGCAATCGGAGCAGGCGATCAGGGTATGATGTTCGGATATGCGACAAATGAGACGGAAGAATACATGCCTTACCCGATTTATATGGCGCATATGCTGGCCCGCCGTCTTACCGAGGTGCGAAAGAATGGAACACTTCCTTATCTGCGCCCGGACGGCAAGACACAGGTAACGGTGGAGTATGATGAGAAAGGCACGCCGATCCGCCTTGATACAATCGTCCTGTCCACACAGCATGACGAAGCTGTTTCCCAGGAACAGATTCATAAGGATATTAAACGCCATGTGTTTGATCCGATTCTGCCCTCCGGAATGATTGATTCCGAGACCAGATTCTTTATCAACCCGACAGGCCGGTTCGTAATCGGAGGACCTCATGGCGACAGTGGTCTGACAGGCCGCAAAATTATCGTTGATACTTACGGCGGATATGCCCGCCACGGCGGCGGAGCCTTCTCCGGCAAGGACTGCACCAAGGTTGATCGTTCGGCAGCGTATGCGGCCCGCTATGTAGCTAAGAATATAGTTGCAGCCGGACTGGCGGCAAAATGTGAAATCCAGTTATCCTATGCCATCGGCGTCGCACAGCCCACCTCCGTTATGGTTGATACCTTTGGAACGGGGAAACTGAGCGATCAGGAACTGGTCGGAATTATCCGCAAGCATTTCGACCTTCGCCCGGCCGGAATTATCAAAATGCTGGATCTGCGTCGTCCAATCTATAAACAGACGGCGGCATACGGCCATTTTGGCCGCAACGATCTGGATCTTCCGTGGGAGAAGCTGGATAAGGCGGAGCTGCTCAGAAGTTATTTAAATAACTGAATAAATAATAAATAATAAACAATGAAACAATTGAACCATAACAGGGGGCCCGGTCGTCAGACCGGGTCCTTTACTGATGGCGGTGAACCGTGCGCGGAGCGTGCAGGTTGCCGTTGTCCGGAATAGATAATATTCCGGGGGATGTCCTTTGCTGCCGCAAAAGCCGGGGATTTTTGCGGATGATTCTGTATGACAGTGCCAAAAGTACCATAAACAGGGCATTTTGCAGGAAATAGGATGAATATTTTATAATACTTTTAGAAACGAAGCTATCAAAATATGGTATACTTATGATTAAGAAAATGAAAAGATATGAGAAAACCGCCGAAGTTTTTTTGTGGTAACACTTTATTCCGATGCCACGGGTTTTCTCATATTTTTCTGACTCCTGTGAGGGAGTGCTGCGGGAGGATATTACATGAAGATCAAAACACGTCTTGCAATTGCATTTATCACAATTACCGTAGTTCCTATCGCTCTGATATACATTGCCGTAATGGGACTTGTAAATTATCAGGGCCGTTCTTTTCAGAAGAACTACGGCCTGAATGAGCAAATTGATCTGCTCTCCGGCAATTCCATGCAGGTATTCAACCGTCTGACACAGGGAGTTTACAATACAATCCGGAAGGCAGTGGATGAGGATCCGGCTGTCTTTGACAATCCGGAGTATCTGGAATCTTTAAACAGTGAGCTGGAGAAGAAGTACTCCTATCTGATTCTGAGAAGGGGAGACGAGATTGTCTTTTCCGGATCGGAAGAGGGGTATGAGCTTGCGGAACAGCTCTCTCCCTATGATGATTATAAAGCCAATGCGTCCGGCGGTTTTTATATGGACGGAGAGGAGCAGCACCTTTTAAAACAGATTGATTTCAAGTATACTGACGGGGAGCAGGGCAGCCTGTTTATCGTGACGAATGTCGGCGATTATGTTCCCGAGATTAAGACCATGATCAGTGAGATGATGCTGGTGGGTGTACTGATTATCTGTTTTACCGCCGGAATATTGATTATGTGGGTATACAGGGCGCTGCTGCAGCCGCTGAATAAGCTGCAGGAGGCAACGAAGCAGATCAGGGACGGCAATCTGGACTTTACCCTGGATGTGGACAATGAAGATGAGATTGGCATGCTCTGCCAGGATTTCGAGGAGATGCGGCTGAGACTGAAGGAGTCATCGGAGGAGAAGCTCCAGTATGATAAAGAGAGCAAGGAGCTGATCAGTAACATTTCCCATGATTTGAAAACCCCAATTACGGCAATCAAAGGATATGTCGAGGGAATTCAGGACGGTGTGGCCTCATCGCCGGAGAAGCTGGATAAATATATTAAAACGATTTATAATAAAGCGAATGATATGGATCGCCTGATTGACGAGCTTACCTTCTATTCCAAGATTGATACGAATAAGATACCATATAACTATACGAAGATTAATGTGGCAGAATATTTCGGTGACTGTCTGGAGGATGTGGGGCTCGACATGGAGACCAGGGGTATCGAGCTGGGATATTTCAACTATGTCGATAATGATGTTATGATCATTGCCGATGCGGAGCAGATGAAGCGTGTGATTAATAATATCATCGGTAATTCCTTAAAATATCTGGACAAGAAAAAAGGAATCATTAATATTCGGATTAAGGACGACGGTGATTTTATCCAGATTGTGATAGAGGATAACGGAAAAGGCATTGCGGCCAAGGATCTGCCGTTTATATTTGACCGTTTTTACAGGACGGATTCCTCGAGAAATTCTTCCAAAGGCGGAAGCGGCATCGGCCTGTCGATTGTGAAAAAGATTATAGAAGATCATGGCGGCAGGATTTGGGCTACGAGTAAAGAAGGAATTGGCACGGAAGTTCATTTTGTGCTTAGAAAATACCAGGAGGTTATTCAGGAATGAGCAGAATTTTAATTGTTGAAGACGAAGAAAGCATCGCAGAGCTGGAAAAGGATTATCTGGAACTTTCCGGGTTTGAGGTGGAGATGGAGAACAACGGGGAAGCGGGGTTAAAGCGCGGCCTGGAAGAAGATTTTGATCTGCTGATTCTGGATCTGATGCTTCCCGGCATAGACGGCTTTGAGATCTGCAAAAAGGTACGGGAAGTGAAAAACACCCCGATTATTATGGTGTCGGCGAAAAAGGACGACATTGACAAGATAAGAGGCCTGGGCCTGGGCGCGGATGACTATATTACGAAGCCCTTCAGCCCCAGCGAGATGGTTGCCAGAGTAAAAGCCCATATGGCCAGATATGAACGCCTGATTGGCAGCGGAACACCCGAGAATGAGATAATTGAAATCAGGGGACTGAAGATCGATAAGACGGCAAGACGCGTTTATATCAACGGGGAAGAGAAGAATTTTACTACGAAAGAGTTTGACCTGCTGGCATTCCTCGCCCAGAATCCGAACCATGTCTTTACAAAGGAAGAGCTTTTCAGCAAGATTTGGGATATGGAATCGCTGGGAGATATCGCTACGGTTACGGTGCATATTAAAAAAATCAGGGAGAAGATTGAGTTTAATACGGCGAAACCGCAGTATATTGAGACGATTTGGGGAGTTGGATACCGGTTTAAGGTTTAATGTACGCCCATGAGGAAATAAACGATAACCTGTACGCCTTACGCACTGGTCATCGCCTTCAATAAAGGAGGATACTGCAAAGTCAGCATTAGCTGGTTTTGCAGTATCCTTCTTTTTACAGTATAAAACGGAAAAGCAGGTTCCGGAAAACCTGTAATACATAGTTCAAGTCTGAAAAGACTGTTTCGATTGATTCCAATTGAGGAAACAGTTCACTGCTAAACGGTATATTATTTTTTAGGAAGAATCTCTGATAATTGATTAATATATTGAATTGCATCCTGTCTGCCATAGTTGGTATGTTCAGCTATAGCGTCGCTGTCCTAATGCGTCTCATCTGCCGGAGTGGAAACCTTATGAATCGGGGGTGTTTCAATTTATGACGCTTGATGAAGTGTGCGGGATGAAGGACATGGGAGAAGATAAAGCAGTTTATAGCCAAATAAAGTATTACTGCAGTTAACTGGGGTCAGAAAGCGAATCAGGATATTTACACAAATACGATTATTCAAGTACGGGAAAAAACCGGATAGAAACTCATGAATGAGCTGATATCCGGTTTTTGTATCGTTTCTATTCCTTCGACAACTCGTTTTTCAATATCTTCGCGAGTTCATCCGGCGCATTTTCGTGCATCACTTCCCTCCAGGCGGACAGAAGATTCTGGCGTTCCACGATACAGGGGGATATGCCGATATATTCATATCCCCTCTGGTTCAGCAGGGCTTTGGCTGTGGCCTGGCCCGCCGCGACACCCTGGTCATAAGCTTTCTGGGCGCTCAGCCCAAGGATGATATCTTCGTTGGCAAGAATCCCGGCAATCTCATAATCCAAATCAAAGGTTACAATCTTTATATCGCAGCGGTTCAGCTCGCGCATCGCCCGGATTGCACCAAGTGCAGGGCCTTCCCAGGAAACGTAAAGCCCTTTGATTTCGGGATGGGCGAGGATCATTTTTTTGGCCACCTCATATGCGTTTTCAATCTGATAAAATGGTTCTGATTCCACGATGGTGATATTGGGATACTCCTCGCGGATTGTCTGTTCCGCAATCATGTCCCTTAGGTAGGTTCCCAGGAATTTACTGCCGTGTACGATAAATCCGACGACGACTTTATCCTCTTTTTTAAAATGTTCCCCAAGCAGTACGGCTCCGTTGCGGCCGTTTTCGCGTTCATTGGTGGAGACGAGAGAGTAATAATCGCCCTTGCTCATACCGTCCGGGACATTGCTGATAAAGATAAGTTTTGTCTCTTTGGAGAGCTGGCGGAATTTGTTGGAGGTCGCGGTGTCATCCACAGGGATTGCCACGATAGCGTCAACACCCTGCATCCGCAGGCTCTCCAGCTGAATTGCCTGTAAATTCGGATCAAAATTTGAGTCGGTGACGGATACGATGTTGACACCGCACCTCGATAAGATATAACGGAGGCCCTTTTCGTGCATGGCCGCCCAACTGGTATTGCCGTAATGAAATGAGACGCCAACCCGGTATTTATGTTCCTGCAGTTCTTTTACTTCGGCGGGGGTCAGATCCAGGTTGTCGGGTGAAACAGTCGTCTCCCCATAAGGCCCCTTGCCGATCATCTTGACCGATTTACGGATTTCAAGCAGCGACGGGATATGTACCTCCTCTACCTCGGTTTTTCCGTCGATTTGGTTAAAAAGCAGCCTCAGCGCATTTTCCGCCATCTTGTGGCAGTCATGGGAAAAGGTGGTGAGAGGAGTTCCGAACAGATGGCACCAGGACTCATCACTAAAACCGATAACGGACAGCTGGCTCGGAATATCGACCGCCAGCTTTTGGAGCGTTGATATCAGAATCAGGGTTATCCGGTTGCCGCAGGCAATATAAGCCGTAGGTTCGAAGTCTTCATAGTGGCTGATAATCGCACGTTCACAGTCTTTGTTATTGTAAAGATTCATTTTGACGATATTAGAGTCATCACAGTGTACGCCTGCATCATACATTGCGTCCAGAAATCCGGTAAGCTGCTCGTTGACTGTTGAAATCTCCCTGTCCGACATAAGAATGCCGATTTTCTTATGGCCGCTGTTAAGTAAGGTCTGCGTTCCCTTGTAAATGATGCTTTTGCTGTCGGCCACAACGCAGGATATGGAGTGGTCCGACACGGTCCGTTCGATACAGACCAGGGGCATATTCCTCTGTCGGATCTTTTGATAATACTTACTGTCAAGTCCGCAGGGGGCAATGATGATTCCTGCGGTCTGCCTGCTTCCGACCAGATTTTCCAGTATCCGTTTTTCGGATGCGGCATCATCAAAGGTCAGGTAAATGGAAACAGAGTAGCCCCTGGACTCGCACAGCTGGGTGATACATGTGATTATTTTGGTAAACAGGGAGCCTCCGACATTTGGGATTACGACCGCTATAACGGATTTTTCTCCCAATCTGGCAGTGCCGGGCTTCTTCTCCGCTTTTACCTGATAATTCGTATTCCGGATGGCCTGCAATACTTTTTCCGTGAGTTCGGGCTTAACGTAGCGCGTGCCATTTATAACATGTGAGACGGTTGCTATCGAGACGCCGGCTTCTCTGGCAACATCTTTGATGGTGATAGCCATATAAACCCTCCTGCTTTTACGTAAATTTAACTATACTATAACAATTTCTCAAAATAAAGTCAAATTCTAAACGTAAAACAGCAGAATTACTGTTCTGGTTTTATAAAATTTAGAAAGTAAAAATGGAGGAAATTGGTAATATATCGCCTCGATTTACGTAAATATTGATATTTAATTAGGACAATAGCATAAAATCCACAAAAAAATCCTGTTAAAAATGCAGAAAATTATAAAAACCGTTGACTCTGTGAGCCTGCAATGATAATATTTACGTAAACAAGGCAGCGCGCAAGCTTGATGAAGAAAAGAAAATATAGCAGGAATCGTAACAGTTCAGACAGCATGAATTGCTGCAGGGAATCAAGGAAAAGCAGCAAAACAGTATTTAAAGCAGGCTAGATAAAAGAGGAGGAAATCATTAATGAAGAAGACAATCGCAAAAGTAATGGCATTCACGATGCTGGCAGCAACCCTCGCAGGCTGTAGCAATTCCAATTCCGGAAGTACAGGAAGTACGGCAGCTCCGGATAAGACACAGACAGAAGGCGCGGCATCCGAGGCGGCAGAGACAAAAGAGGAAGGTGCCGAAGCGGCATCTTACAAGTTTGCTTTTCTTCCAAATACACAGAATAACACATTCCAGGCTGCAATGAATGATACGTTCAAAAAGCTTTGTGATGAAAAGGGATACGGTTATGTGTGCCTTGACCCGGATTACGATTTGAATACCCAGTTATCCCAGATGGCCGATGTGGCCAACCAGAATTTCGATGCGGTATTTGTAATTCCGGTTGACTCTGCGGGAATCAGACAGGGCCTGGAGCAGATCCATGAGAAGAATATTCCGATTATTAATGTAGACACTCCGGTAATCGACGATGATCTGGATTTGGTAGAAACCGTTATTGCAACAGACGCTTACAATGCGGGAACATTGATAGGACAGCAGATGGCGGCCGACTATCCGGACGGTGCCAAAATTGCGATACTGGATTTCCCTTCCAATGAATCCTGTGTAAACCGTGTGGCAGGTTTCCTTGACGGACTTGGCGATGCAAAAGATAAGTTTGACATTGTGGCCCAGCAGGACGGCGCGGCGGCTCTCGATATCTCCATGCCGATTGCGGAGGACATCATCCAGGCAAATCCCGATTTAAATGCATTTTTCTGCATTAATGACCCGTCTGCACTCGGTGCGGCGGCAGCTATCAAGGCTTCCGGCAAGACGGGAATCGGCGTTTACTCCATCGACGCATCCCCGGACGGCAAGGCAGCTATTCTCGACGGCTCCTTTACGGCAGTGGCGGCTCAGGTTCCGATCGGAATTGCTGAGACTGCATTTGAAAAAGCAGAGGAGCTTTTAGCAGGCGGTGAAATCGAGAAAGAAATTCTGTTACCTTCCTTCCTGGTAGATAAAGAGAAGGCAGAGGCAACGCTGAAAGACTGGCAGTAAGAGCTGGTCGTCATAAGAGTTACCAGAGCGTGTTTGAAAATTTCCAGCTGACGGAAAGCATTTATCAAACACGCTCTAGACATGGCAGGCGCTTCTTATAAACAGAAGTGCCTGTTTTCAGAAAGTACTGTTCATACCATGCCAAAAAGCGGCGTGCTGTAAAGAGTAACACGCTTTGCGATGCACAGAAACGGCAAGCGCCGTTGATTATGGTGAAAAGTTTACTTTTCATAGCGCCGCGCCGTGTAACCCGGGATTTTCGTGTGTAATGCACACGAAACACCTCGCGGAATCCAACCGTGTGAACAGTAACTTCAGAAATGCAGGTGAGAGAGTGGAAAACATTGTATTAAAGATGACGGATATACAAAAAAGCTTCGGCGGTGTTCATGCTTTAAACGGAATCCATTTTGAGCTGAGGGAAGGGGAAATTCATGCTCTGCTGGGAGAAAACGGAGCGGGAAAATCAACTTTAATTAAGGTTTTGGGCGGAATCTACAGGCCGGACAGAGGAACAATCAATATCGGCGGAAAAGATGTGGAGATGGATAATGTCCAGATTGCCAGAGAGCATGGAATCGGAATCATCCATCAGGAGATTGTGCTTGTCCCCCATCTGACCGTGGCGGAAAATATCTTCCTGGGCCGTGAGATTCTGGATCGGTTCGGATTCAAAAATATGGGGGAAATGCTGAGACAGGCGCAGGAGATGCTTAAGAAGCTGGGACTGGATATTGACGCCGATACAAAGGTGGTGGAACTCACGATTGCCCAGCAGCAGATGGTGGAGATTGTAAAGGCAAGTTCCTTCAATGTAAAAATCCTGGTGATGGACGAACCAACCTCATCTCTGTCGGATGAAGAGGTGGAAAAGCTGTTTGAGACAATGACAAGGCTGAAGGAGCAGAAGGTAAGCATCATTTATATTTCGCACAGAATGGAAGAACTGTTCCGAATGACGGACAGAATCACCGTAATCCGGGACGGCGCCTATGTAGGCACTGTAAATACGAAGGAAACGGATACAGATGAGCTGGTTGCGATGATGGTGGGGCGCAGCCTTCAGAATTACTATACACGCGACTACGATACGCTGAAAGAGGACCGCGTGGTTCTGGAAGTGGAGAACCTTACGAAAAAAGGAGTTTTTGATAATATCAGCTTTAAAGTCAGGGAAGGGGAGATTCTCGGCTTTGCCGGACTTGTAGGCGCAGGCCGCAGCGAGATTATGACATGCGTATTCGGCGCCGACCGGTTTGATTCAGGGCGTATCCTGCTGGAAGGAAAGGAAATCCGGTTCAAAAACTGCCTGGAAGCTATCAACAGCGGTATTGCCATGGTGACGGAGGACAGAAAGAAGACAGGTCTGACCCTGATTAATTCCATTGTGTTTAATACGACCCTCTCAAGCCTCCGGTATTACGCAAAGGGCCTGCTTCTGAGCGATGCAAAGAAAGAAGAGGTTACGCAGGAGTATATTAAGAGCCTGAACATCAAGGCGCTTTCCCCGGATGTCCCGGTGGGCAGCATGTCGGGAGGAAACCAGCAGAAGGTTGTAATTGCGAAGGCGCTGGCGACCAAACCTAAGATACTGATTCTGGACGAGCCGACAAGAGGCGTGGATGTGGGCGCCAAGGCGGAAATATATTCAATCATCAATGAACTGGCAAGACAGGGAATGGCAATCATCATGATTTCCTCGGAGCTGCCTGAGATTATCAATATGTGCGATAACGTTTGTGTAATCAAAGAAGGCGTCAAAACAGGGGAGATTGATCATCTGGAACTGACACAGGAAAGAATTATGAAATTGGCTACGGGAGTGTAAAATATGAAAAATAACAGTTTTATGAAAATGCTGAAAGGCAACTCTGGAATTATTGCAGTACTGGTTATTATCTCCGTGATCCTGAGCTTTGCCTCACCGGTTTTCCTCACAACGGATAACCTCCTGTCCGTACTCCGGCAGGTATCAAACAATATGTATCTGGCTCTCGGAATGACGCTCGTCATTATTCTGGGGGGAATCGATCTTTCGGTGGGAACTTGTGTCGCCATGTGCGGAACTCTGACGGCCGGTCTGATGGTCAACCAGGGAATGCCCATGGTTCTGGCAATTGCCGTGGGACTGCTTCTCGGAACACTGGCCGGATTTCTCAACGGACTTATCATCGCCACCTTCAAGGTGCCTGCATTTATCGTGACGATGTCCATGATGAACGTGGCAAAAGGCGTGGCGTACATTTACTCCGGCGGCCGTTCTATCCGCGTTTCCAACGACGTGTTTACCGGAATCGGAACAGGAAAGCTGTTCGGCGTCCTGCCGCTCCCGGTTGTGTACATGATTGTACTGATTATTATTTTCATTGTAGTCTTAAATAAGACAAAATTCGGTACATACATATTTGCCATCGGCGGCAACAGAGAATCGGCCAGACTCTCGGGCGTCCCGATTAAGAAAGTGGAGATTGCCGTGTTCACTATTTCCGGATTTCTTGCGGCGTTTGCTGGTATTGTTCTCTCTGCAAGAATGTACTCCGGCCAGCCGGGGGTCGGCGAGGGCTATGAGCTGGACGCCATCGCAGCCTGCGTTCTGGGCGGTATATCGATGACAGGCGGCGTCGGAGCCGTATCGGGAACCATATTCGGCGCCCTGGTAATCGGTATTATCAGCAACGGCCTGAACCTGATCGGACTCAGCTCCTTCTGGCAGCTTGTTGTGAAAGGTTTGATTATTGTCCTGGCCGTTATTATCGACACCCAGAAGGGCAAAGACAGTGTTGTAAAAAGAATACTCAGAAATGCGAAGGAGAGAGCATAAGACATGGATATTTTCAGGAAATTAAGCTGGGCTGACTCAACGGGAGATGCAATTCCGCTTTATCATGACGGCATCTATCATATTTTTTCACTGACATCGCCTCCGGGAACCACGGTGTATCCGGCAAGACTCAGGACGACATGGGAGCATTCCATTTCCAGGGATCTGGTTCACTGGGAGGAAGTGGGAACCGCTCTTTCCCCGGGGGAAGGCGAAGAACCGGATGCCTGCGGCGTGTGGACCGGCGCGGCTGTGTATGGAGAAAAACAATACCATATCTTCTATACGGGCTACAATTACAATGTTCACTTCCAGCAGACGATCTGCCATGCGGTCAGCGATGACGGCATCCACTTTGAAAAGGACCCGAAAAATCCGATTATCATACCGAATGAGAAAGAGTATGAGGTGGTAGACTGGCGCGATCCGTATGTGTTTTACAATGAGGATGATAATTGCTGGTGGCTCCTGATATCGGGAAGGAAGAAGGAAGGGCCGCCTTCCAGAAGAGGATGCATTGTATTGTACCGCTCAAAGGATTTGGACAACTGGGAGTATTATGGACCGATTTACCAGCCGTATCATACCAACTGCCCGGAATGCTGCGAAATGTATAAAATAGGAAAACTTTGGTATCTTTCCTATTCCCGCTTCTCTGAGTTCGTCAATACGATTTACCGTGTGGCCGACTCTCCGTTCGGGCCGTGGAGAACGCCTAAGATGGATGGAATAGGCGGCCGCCGTTTTTACGCAGCAAAATCCCTGGTCAATGACGAAGGGCGCAGATTCTATTTCGCCTGGGCTCATGACAGGGCGCAGCAGAGCAATTTCGGCGAGTGGTACTGGGGCGGTCAGTTCTGTATTCCCCATGAGGTCTGCCAGAATGAGTCCGGCGAGCTGGATGTGAAGCTGCCCCGGGAGTATGTGGCGGCGTGGCTGGAGCCGGTGGAATGGAGCTATGAGCATAAGCTTGGAAAATTCCGGACTTATGGGGATAAATGCATCTATCTGGATTCCGTCAGCACATTATCATATGGCTTTATAAAAGTGAAAGAGAAGAGCTTTCTTTTCAGCTGCAAGGTAAAGCCGGTGGACATGGCGGATCATTTCGGGCTGCTGCTGAAATCGGACAGCGACGCCACACAGTGTATTGTCCTTGCCTTTGATAAAGGAATGCAGAGGGCGGAGCTTCTCAATCTTCCGATGGAGGTGGATCCGTTCTGGGAAGCTTCCTGCACCAATATCGGCATTCCGAAGGATGCGGGCCCGGACGGCATCAGGGTATGCGAAAAACCGTTTCCCTATAAGGACGGCGATGTGATCGATATCAAAGTCGCAATCGATCAGGATATGATTGAGATTTTCGCAGGCGAAAAGATTGCGTTCACATACCGGTACTATGGTGATACGGAGTATCAGATTGGCCTTATGGCGCAGGATGGATGCGCAGAATTTTTTGATATCAGAGTAACGGAATAACGGGAAAAATACGTAACGGTTCATGCTGCATGAACCGTTACAACAATACGGGAGAATCATATGCGGGATATAGATGTAATTGCCCTCGGTGAGCTGCTGATTGATTTTATCCAGAACGGAGAGACATCTCAGGGGAATCCTCTGTTTGAGGCCAATCCGGGAGGTGCGCCGTGCAATGTGCTGGCAATGCTTGCCGGGCTGGGAAGAAAGACAGAGTTCATCGGAAAAGTTGGCCGGGATATGTTTGGGAGGCAGCTTAAAGAAGCGCTCGAGGATGTGGGAATCGGCACCTGCGGACTCAGGGAGGATGGAAAAGTGCCGACCACGCTTGCCCTGGTCCACAAACTGGATAACGGGGACAGGGATTTCTCTTTCTACAGATCTCCCGGAGCCGATATGATGCTGACACCGGAGGAAGTGGACGGGGATCGGATTGGAATAGCGGAAATTTTTCACTTCGGCTCCCTGTCCATGACGGATGAACCGGCCAGGACAGCTACGAAAAAAGCGCTTTGGGCGGCAGAGAAAGCCGGTGTCCTCCGTTCCTTCGATCCAAACTTGAGGCCGCCTCTCTGGAAATCGCTAGATGAGGCAAAGGAGCAGATTTGCTATGGACTGGCCCATTGTGATGTACTGAAGATTTCTGATAATGAGATTCAGTGGCTTACCGGAAGGGACGATTTTACCGAAGGGGTAAAAAAACTTAAGAAAGATTATGATATTAAACTTATCTGTGTTTCCATGGGCAAAGACGGGAGCAGGGCCTATTACGGCGACTGTATTGCGGAGGTCCCCGGATTCATTCGGGAAGACACCATTGAGACTACAGGTGCGGGTGATACCTTCTGCGGCTGTATCCTCCACTTTATTTTGAAATACGGCCTGGACAGCCTGAATGAAGCCCGGCTCAGGGAGGCGCTCCGGTTCGCAAACGCGGCGGCCTCGGTTATCACGACCAGGAAAGGGGCATTGAAGGTGATGCCGGAGGCGGAGGAGATAGAGAGAATTATATTTAATTAAGCAGGTGAGGACGCTGCCGGTACGGCCGGCGGACGGGGCGGTTTTGTGAGTCTTTTGCCCCAAAGGCAGATTGTCGCCAGGCCGAAAGACTCCGCCAGAGGTATCGGCCCCGTCCATCGGCAAGGTTCCCCTCCCCATTGAGGGTGGAGACAATCAGCGTCTGGAGCGAACCGGGTCCGGTTTGCGAAAACCTCCGCCTGAGTCTTCCGTCCCCGGCGAAAACCTGACCGAGGGAAGTAGGCGGAATCAATTGCGGAGGGGACATGGGAGTCCGCCGGTGCTTAGCGAGGT
>PVMN01003242.1_pt1 | contig 13915 bp, 9 predicted proteins | sample 1853401 | NCBI WGS metagenome assembly PVMN01 (sample SAMN08533510, study PRJNA380276) | Human gut metagenome, whole genome shotgun sequencing project.
AGCTGCCGCACCTCGCTCGCCGTATCGGCACTTAGAATTATGCGGTATTGCCCTAAAAAGTTGAAAAAACAGGAACAAAGAAAGGAAACCAGCGAGTTCTATGAGCCACACGCCCCCAACTCCTAACTCCTCCCTGCCTACCTGTCCCACTTATCGCACAAGCTGGCGATCTGGCTGGCAAAGCGGGCAAGATCCTTGTTGGCACCGCCGCGGTTGTGCTCGATCACAACCAGCAGCCGCTTGCCCATGTTCAGCAGGCGTTCAAACGCCGGGCTGGTGCGCGGCTTGTCGGCAGGCTGGCTGGCCTTGGCCATCGGTACCATGGTGCCCTGCCGCAGCAGGGCAACGGCCCCGCCGGTCAGCTCATACACGGCACCGTTGTACGGCGCTTCTGCCGGGATGCCCTCCGCCGTCAGGGTGCGGGCAAAGTGATCGGCAACCAAGTCCTCGCCGTGGTTCACAAACACATGTTTGGGTTTGGGATCAAAGTGGCGGATCCAGGTCAACAGGCCGTCCCGGTCCGCATGGCCGGACAAGCCGCTCATCTGGCGGATCTGCGCATTGACCTGCACCGTTTCGCCAAACAGCCGTACTTCATCGGCACCCTCGATCAGTGCGCGCCCCAGCGTGCCGGGGGACTGGAACCCCACAAACAGGATGGTACATTCCCCGCGCCACAGGTTGTGCTTGAGGTGGTGGCGGATGCGCCCGGCATCACACATGCCGGAAGCGGAGATGATGACCTTGGGGGTGGAGTCCAGGTTGATGGCAACAGAATCCTCTTTGGTTTCACTGATCTGCAAACCGGGGAACGCCAGCGGGTTTTCGCCCTTCGTCACCAGGGCTAGGGCTTCGGCGTCATAACATTCACTGAAGTTTTCCCGGAAAATGGTGGTGGATTTGCTGGCCAGCGGGCTGTCCACAAACACGGGGAAGTTATCGTGTCCGTGGATGCGGTGCTCCTCTTTGATCTGGCGGATAAAATAGAGCATTTCCTGCGTGCGACCCACGGCGAAACTGGGAATGACCACATTGCCGCCGCGGTCGAACGTTTCCTGCAAAATCTGGGTCAGCTCGGCCACATAGTCCGGCTTGGGGCCGTGGGTGCGGTCACCATAGGTGGATTCCATCACCACAAAATCCGCGTTGGTCAGGTACTGCGGGTTACGGATCAGCGGCTGGTCCAGGTTGCCGATATCGCCGGAGAACACAATGGTCTGGCTTTCGCCGTTCTCCGTTACCTGCAAGGTGATGGAAGCGCTGCCCAGCAGGTGGCCTACATCGGTAAAGGTGGCCGTAATGCCGGGGAACACTTCCAGCGGCTTGCCGTAGCTTTGCGGTACAAACTGCTTCATCACGGCCATGGCGTCTTCTACTGTGTAGTCCGGCTCTACCAGCTCATTGCCGCTGCGCTGGGCTTTGCGGTTTTTCCACTCGGCTTCCTGCTCCTGAATGTGGGCGGAATCTTCCAGCATGATTTCGCACAGGTCCATGGTGGCATCTGTGCTGTAAATGGGGCCGCGGAATCCGTTCTTGTACAGATAGGGGATGCGTCCCGAATGGTCAATGTGGGCATGGGTCAAAAGGATGGCTTCAATCTCACCGGGGGCGCAGGGCAGGTCCGCATTGGGGTAAACGTCTTTGCCCTGCTCCATGCCGCAGTCCACCAAAAAGCGGTGGCCGCCTGCTTCAATCAGGGTGCAGCTGCCGGTCACTTCACGGGCAGCGCCCAAAAAGGTCAGCTTCATAACAGCCTCACTTTCTCCCGGCACCGCGCTGCGGTGCTTCGGGCAACGTAAACGGGTTTGCAAAGTTATTGGTTACATCATTGATATTCATGCGGATATCCCAAAAGACATCCCCATAATCACGCAGAATCGTATAACTGCCGCCTGCCTGCTCCAGAGCTTCCAGCGTGGCGGTATCGGTCACCACAAGGGCGTCGCCGTCCGTCGGCTCAAAGGCAGTCAGGCTTTCCTCATAGGTGCGGGTCACGGTACCGGTGTCGATCAGGGCACCGATGGCGACGGAGGTCGTCCGCGCCAGCACCAGCCGTTGCCCGGCGGGAACGGCATCACACAGCGCCCCGCGGGTAACATCGCCAAAGTCAAGCTCGGTAATGCCGCCTGCCAGCGCGGTTACGGTCAGGTCGGCGGCATCCTGCGGGCAGTTGGCGCGGTCACCGTCGGCATAGGCCAGGTAAAGTGCGGCGGCATAGTTTGCAAAGCTGATGGTTTTATCCGCACTTTCGTTGGCTTCAAAGGTGAACAGCGTCTGGCTGCGCACATCCTCGTCGCCGTCTGCCAGGCTCTGCAGGCTGGTAAAGGCGGAATCATAGGCAGTCTGCTGGGCGGTGGTGTAGCTGCCGCGGGCGGATTTCAGGTCGGCGGCGCTCATGCTGGTGGGTTCGGCTGTCATGCTGCCGTCCGCCGCAAAGGTCAGGTTCAGGCAGCCCACGCTGTCCCAGCCGGACCCGGCGGCAACAACGGCAATGCCGTTTGCCTTTGCGGTGCTGTTGGCTGTGGCGCCGGCATCCAAGACGGCGGTCACGCCAAGGTCTGCCAGGTCGGCATAAATGCCGCTGATGTCGGTATCCGGCCCGGCAATGCAAAGGATGGCGTCAGCCCCCTGGGCCTGCAAAGCAGCAACCTGTTCGGAAGCCGCCAGCGCCAGGTCCGCAGCGGTCAGTTCTTTCGTCTGGGCGGAATTGCCGATCGAGGCCAGCGAGAAGAAGCCGATCTTTTTGCCTGCTTCCTCCACAATGGTGTTCATGCCGTTGGAAATGCGGTTGCGGCTCCAGCTGGTGGAACGGGCCAGCAACGCTTCGTTTTCTGTCGTGTACAGGTTGGAAGCAATCGAAGGCCCAGTGGCGGTCATTACATCGTTGAGAAGGCGGTCAGTGCCATACGCCATATCGGAAGCATCAAAGGCCTGCAAATCATACCCGGCTGCGGCAAAGGCGCTGGTCATATCCATGCCGCCGGTCAGGCTGGCGCGGGCGGTGCCCTGCAAACTGCCGCCTGCATCCACCAGAATGGAGTCCTCGCTGCCCGCTTTCAGGGCAGCAATGTCCGCAAGGCCGATCTCTTCGCCATCGGTCAAGCCCTGCAGATTACCGGTAACGTAAACGGGAATGGTGAATGCCCCCACCCGCACCGTCACATCGGCGCTCATGCGGCCATCCGCCAGGGTGGCGGTGATGGTGCAGGTGCCGTCCGCCTTGGCTTTTACCTCGCCGTGCTTATTCACGGTGGCAACGTCTTCATTATCGCTGGACCAGAAGATTTTCTGCCCGCCCTCGCTTTCGCTGGGCTCATCGGTCAGCAGGGTGGCGGTGGCTTTCGCCTTGGGCAGCCACAGCTCGTTTTTGTAGGTGTCGTTGGTCAGCGAGGGCAGGATGTCCTTGCTGGTTGCTTTGATGCCGGTAAAGGTCAGCTCTTCCATCACAAAGTCAACATCCACCGTGTCGCTCTGCACGCCGTACTTTTCGCCCGGCTCCGTATAGGTGGCCTGCCAGATGGAATACGGCCCGGTGTAGCCCAACGCGGAATTGAACCGCGCGATCCAGAAATTATCGCGCCAGCGGTCAAACGCGGGGTCCGTCAGGCGGCCGCGGGTCCAGTTGATGGAGGCGTAAATGCCTTCCGCGCCCTTGTAGCCCAGTTCTTTCAGGCGGTCGAAAAATACTTCGGTCAGGTGGGCCATCTCGTCCGGGTACAGGCCGGTGATGGATTTATCCTCCAGGTCATAATAGACCGGGTAACTGAGCTGGTAGGGGGTGGCGGTGTAATCGTCCAGCCCCTCGTGCGGGGGTGCCACAAGGCCCAGCAGGCGGGCAACGTGTTCGGCTTCCGATTTGGCCTGTTCCTCGGTGGTGGCGTAAGAGTACAGATAGGTGCCAAAGGGGATGCCAAGGCGGGTGCATTCGTCCGCGTTGCGGCGCCACTGTTCATCGTCCTGGGCGTAATCGCCGGTGCCGTTCCACTCGCTGCCAAAGCCGCAGCGGATCATGGCAAAATCAATCCCGGCAGCCTGGGCTTTCTCCCAGTCCACTTCACCCTGATACTTGCTCACGTCAATGCCTTTTTTGGTGGCGGCCAGAATCGGCTCTCCGTCACTGTTAAAGTAGTACCCGGCATCGTTCTTGGCCCACGCTCCGGCACTGGTGCCGGGGTCAATGGTCAGGGGGGCTTTCTGCCCGCTGTTGCAGGCGACCAGCCCGATCACTACCAGCGCCACAACGGCAACCAGCACGCACGCGGCCAGTGCAAGACGCAGGTTGGGCTGCTGCTTCTTTTTGGGCTGTGGGCGGCGGCCCTGCGGGGACTTGGGCTGGGACTGTTTGCGGTAGGTCTGGCGGGGCTGTTGTTCCGGCTTGCGGGGCTGCCCCGACGGCTGTTTGTTTTGTTCCATCGGCGGTTTCCTCTATGATCGCAGCTGCCCGGTGGGCAGCGGAATGTTGGCGTTAAAACTTTTATATTTATAAGAATATGGTAACATTTTGTCAAACAAAATACAATCCGGTAAAGCAGGCAGATTGTGTAATTTTGTACAGGAAATTTTGGCAGCCGGGCAAAGCAAACTGCCCCCTGCAGTTTTCCACACAGCAGAGGGCAGTTGGTTAAAAATGTTCAGCAGATGCAGGGCAGGCGGTTAAGCTCAGCCGATGGTAATGCTCCAGGCAAAGGTCTTGCTTGCGCCGGGGGCCAGCTCAATGTGGCGGCCGGCTTCGTTCACGCTGTTGGCCCAGCCGTTCCAGGGCTCCATGCAGACGAACGTCTCGGCATCCTGCTGCCACAGCACGCCGTTGGTGAACACGCTTTCATCAAAGGCAACTTCCACCGTGTGGCCGCTGCCGGAATCGGTCAGGCGCATCGGGCTCTTTACGCCGGTCATCAGGCGGATGGAATCTGCGGAGCCTTCCTTGCGGGTCAAGGTGATGGTTTCCGGTGCGGCGGGCTGCTCGCCCTTAGCGTTCTCGGAGCAGGTGGCGGCGTTGATGTCAAAGTGGACGTTCTCCAGCTTGGAAGCTGCGAAATACGGGTGGAAGCCAATGCTGAACGGCAGGGCTTTGTCGCTGGTGTTGTGCACGGTCAGTTCCAACCCGGCCTTGGCACCGGACAGGGTATAGCGCATTTCCAGCAGAAAATCAAAGGGGTAAACAAACTTGGTCAGGCCGTTGGGGGTCAGGGTCAGCACGATCTCATCATCCGCAGCGGTCTTGACCTGCCAGGGCAGCAAATCGGCAAAGCCGTGGACCTCAATGGGATAATCGGAGCCGTTAAAGTGGTGCACACCGCCGTCCGGCTTGCCGCAGCTGGGGAACAGGATGGGCACGCCGCAGCGGGGGCGGTCCGAGGATTCATAGTTCTTATCGCGCAGCCAGAGGTATTCCTCACCGCTTTTGGTGAAGGAGGTTGCCATGCCGCCCTTTTCCGGTGTAACGGTCAGGGCGTACTCCCCATCGGTCAGGGTAAGGGTGGAATATTTGGCATTGTACTTTTCGTAAGTACCGGCAGTTAGCTTGGACATTGTTACAGTCCCCTTTCTTCAGTTACAAAAACGGCCCGACTGCACCGGGATTCTTGGAGCAGCGCACAGCGCCTTGATCCCAGAGCACCCGGAACGCCCGAAGCCGTTCCACTTTGTGCACCGCAGGCAGACACAGCTCCCGGCGGGCACTTCTTGATTCTATTATACTCTCAAAATGTTCCCGGCTCTACCCTTTTGGGTAAAAAATGCGGCAGGAGCCAGAGCATCAGTGCAAAAATTACAGCACAACGCCATCCTTGAAGATGGAAATTTCGCGGAAGCCCTTCTTCTCGGCGCAGGTCTGCTTGCCGGAAGCAACGTCCAGCACCAGCTGGTACAGGTCAGCACCGGCTTCATCCAGCGTCTTTTCGCCGTCAGCAACAACACCGGCGTTAAAATCGATCCAAGTGGATTTTTTGGCAGCCAGCTGGCTGTTGGTAGCAATTTTCAGGGTGGGAGCGGGGGCACCGAACGGAGTGCCGCGGCCCGTGCTGAACAAGATCATGTGGGCGCCGGCGGCGGTCAGGGCGGTGGCGGAGACAAGATCGTTGCCGGGGCCGTACAGCATGTTCAGGCCCTTGGTGGTCACAGCATCGCCATAGCCGATAACGTCCATGATGGGGGCGCTGCCGCCCTTCTGCACACAGCCGCAGGATTTATCCTCCAGCGTGGTGATGCCGCCCTGCTTGTTGCCGGGGCTGGGGTTGTCGTATACAACTTCGTTGTGGCTGATGAAGTATTCCTTGAAGCCGTTGATCATATGCACGGCCTTCTCAAACACTTTTTCGTTCTGGCAGCGATCCATCAAAAAGCCCTCGGCACCGAACATTTCCGGCACTTCGGTCAGCACGGTGGAACCGCCGCGGGCGCACAGCATATCGCTGAAGCGGCCGATGGTGGGGTTGGCGGTAATGCCGGACAAACCGTCCGAACCGCCGCACTTCATGCCGACCACCAGCTCGCTGGAGGGAATCGGCTCGCGCTGGAACTGGGCAGCATAAGCGGCCAGTTCCTTCAGGATCTCACGACCCGCAACCAGCTCATCGTCCACATCCTGGCAGGTCAGGAACTTGATGCGGTCATGGTCGTATTCGCCCAATTCGGTCAGGAACTGCTCATGGGTCAGGTTCTCGCAGCCAAGGGAGAGCACCAGCACGGCACCGGCGTTGGGATGGCGGGCCAGCGCAGCCAGCAGTTTGCGGGTCTGGGCGTGGTCATGGCCGGTCTGGGAGCAGCCGAACGGATGGGTGAAGGTGTACAGCCCGTCAATGCTGTCGGTCACAAGATCCTGATTGTCCCGCACAAGGGCTTTGGCGCAGTCGTTCACGCAGCCAACGGTGGGGATGATCCAAATCTCGTTGCGGGTGGCTGCACGGCCATCCTTGCGGCGGTAGCCCATAAAGGTTTCGGGAGCAACGGGGGCCAGCGGGTGCACATTGGGGTGGTAGCTGTACTCGATCTCGCCGGACAGGTTGGTTTTTACATTGTGGGTGTGCATCCAGGTGCCGGGCACGGCATCAGCGGTGGCATGGCCGATGGGGAACCCGTACTTGATGACGTTTTCGCCCGTGTGGATGGGGGCAATGGCCATCTTGTGGCCCTGGGGGATATCTTCAACAGCGGTCACAGATGCACCGTCCACCGGCACAGCGGTGCCTTTGGCAATGGGATGCAGGGCAACCACAACATTATCCTTGGGGTTGATCTTGATTGCAAGAGGCATACAGAATCTCCTTACTACGATAAAAACAGGTAGGAGTTAGGAAGTAGAAGTTAGGAATTGTTAGCCCTGCTTTTAGGGCAATACCGCATAATTCTAAGTGCCGATACGGCGAGCGAGGTGCGGCAGATGCTAAGCCAAAAGCGCAGATAATACTGGATGCTGCAAAGGTGAGCGCCGCCAGTGGCGGAAACAGCGAACCGAAGCAGGGGCAGCGGTCGCAGAGTGCGAGGGGCTTTTGCCCCCGAAGCACGATGCGGGTACCGCAACCCGACATTATCGAGCATTTTGGCAACGCAGATGCCGTGCCGCAGCCGCCGGAGCGGCACTTGAGCCGTTAGGCGGGAATTGTGCGGTATTGCCTTAGGGCTTTTTGCAGATAACCAAAGGCTCTGCGCTGCTCCCTAACTCCTACCTCTTCACTCCTACCTCCTAACTCAAATTACAGGCAGCTCTTATAAGCGGCCATTGCGCCCTGCTCACGGATCAGGGTCAGGTTCTTGACGGTGGCTTCCTCAAAACCGGCAACCTTGGTCAGATCCTGGCCCCACATCTGCTCATTGGTCATAACAGCATGAACCAGGGTCGGAATGTCGTCATCCTTGTGGGCATTGTAGAATTCCAGCACATAGCGGTCATCGGAAACGGTGTACTCGTTGCCCTTGGCGCGCTTGCAGACCAGGCCCTTATCGTTCAGTTCCTGGATGTTGTTGGAATAGAATGCGATGTAAGCGGCAAAGCTCATGGTCAGGCAGGTGGGCAGTTTGCCGTTCTTCTCGATATATTCCAGGAAGGACGGCATGTTGCGGGCACGCCACTTGGAGGTGGAGTTCAGGGAAATGCTCATCAGCTCATGGTTGACGAACGGGTTGTTGAAGCGGTCTTCCACAGCGGCAGCAAATTTCTTGCAGTCGTCCTGATCCAGCGGAAGGATGGGAACAACTTCCTGCAGCAGCATCTTGTTCATGTAGCCCAGGATGGTTTCGTCGTGCATGCAGTCACGCACAATGTCGAAGCCTGCCAGGTAAGCACCCAGAACAAAACCGGTGTGTGCGCCGTTCAGGATGCGGACCTTGCGCTTCTTATACGGGCTCATATCGGGGGTAACAAAGACGTGGTCTTCCAGACCAGCCTTGCGGAACGGCAGGATATCGTTCAGCTTGGTGTCGCCCTCAATGACCCACACGCCGAAAACCTCGCCAACGTCCAGCAGGGGGTCAGCGTAACCGTGCTTCTCTTCAAGCTCGGCAACTTCCTTCGGGTCGCGGATGCGACCCGGAACAATGCGGTCAACCAGAGAGCCGCAGAAGGTACAGTCCTCGTTGACATATTTCTTGAAGCCGTCTTCCAGGCCCCACTGGTCAATGTACTGGTTGACACACTTCAGCAGCTCCTTGCCGTTGTTGTCAATCAGCTCGCAGGCCAGCATGATGATGCCCTTCTTGCCGGCCTTGTAGCGGTGGTACAGCACCTGGGTCAGCTTTGCGGGGAAGCTGGACGGCGGGCAGTCGTTCTGCTGGCAGGCGGGATCATAAACGATACCGGCCTCGGTGGTGTTGGAAACGATGATTTCCAGGTCGTCGCTGGCGGCAACGTCCATCATCTTTTCGTAATCAGCTTTTTCATACGGGTTCAGGCAGCGGGATACACTGGAGATCACGCGCTTGTCATCGACCTTCTGGCCGTTTTCGCTGCCGCGCAGGTACAGGGTGTACAGGCCCTCCTGTTCGTTGATCATCTTGGCCAGGCCGGGGGCGATGGGCTGAACCAGAACGCACTTGCCGTTCCAGTCAGCTTTTTCGTTGGCAAGGTCAAACCAGTAGTCAACAAAGGCACGCAGGAAGTTGCCCTCACCAAACTGCAAAACCTTTTCGGGGGCATTTTTCAGAATGTAGCCATCATAACCGGATTTTTCAAGGACCTGATAATTCAAAGTTTCCATTGGAAATTCTCCTTTGCAATGTGTGCAATTACGGCGGCGGTGTGCAGGGCCAGACAAAAACGCCCTGCGCTGCGTAAGCGCCTTGTTTAGCTTCATTGTATTTTTTTTTGCTTGCAACGTCAAGATTCTTTCGTGAAGAAGCGCACATATTTTGCGCTTCTTTTTTGACTTTTTTCCCTTTCCCTGTTTTGCACAAGCAGGATGCAATATTTTTAGTGCTTTTTACATCAAAAGGGCAAGATTTGCAACTTGTTCAAACCGCTGCAAGTATGTATAATAATATCAGCTTATGTTTTATTCTGCTGTTTGGGGGCAGCATGATTCGTTCTGTTGACCCACAGCACACAACGAAGGAGCTTGCAATTATGAAAGCATTTATGGACAAGGATTTCCTGCTGGAAACCCCCACCGCGCAGCACCTGTATCATGATTATGCAGAAACGCTGCCTATCGTAGACTATCACTGCCACATTCCCCCGCAGGAGATCTACGAGGACCGCCGCTTTGAAAATATCGCTCAGGTATGGCTGGGCGGCCATCAGGTTCTGGCCGATGGCTCTGACTACTACTTCGGCGACCATTATAAGTGGCGCGTGATGCGTTCCAACGGTGTGCCCGAAGAGTACATCACCGGTGACAAGCCGGACCGCGAGCGCTTCCAGAAGTTTGCAGAAGCACTGGAAATGGCCATCGGCAACCCGATGTACACCTGGTGCCACCTGGAACTGAAAAAGTACTTTGGCTACAACGGCGTTCTGAACGGCGATACCGCTGAGGAAGTCTGGAACCTGTGCAACGATAAGCTGCAGCATGATCCCAAGATGACCGTGCGCGGCCTGATCGAGCAGAGCAACGTTGCCATGGTTGGCACCACCGATGACCCCATCGACAGCCTGGAATGGCACAAGAAGATCAAGGAAGACCCCACCATCAAGGTTGTTGTTGCACCTTCCTTCCGCCCGGACAAGGCCCTGAACATCCGCAAGGACGGTTTTGCAGATTACATCCATAAGCTGGAAGAAGTTGTTGGCCGCAAGTTCGCCTGCGCCAACTGTGTGGTCAACGCTCTGGAAGAGCGCCTGCAGTTCTTTGTTGAGATGGGCTGCCGCGCTTCTGACCACGGGCTGGATTATGTTCCTTACGTGGAGACCAACGCCGAAAAGGCAACCGCAGCTTTCAAAAAGGCTATGGCCGGTGAGCCGCTGACCCAGGAAGAGGGCGACGCATACACCACCTACCTGCTGATCAGCCTGGGCCGCCTGTACAAAAAGTATAACGTTGCCATGCAGATCCATTACAGCTGCCTGCGCAATGTCAACCAGAAGATGTACAAGAAGCTGGGCCCCGATACTGGCTTTGATATGATCGCTGTGACCGATGGCAGCGCCGCCATCAGCAGCCTGCTGAGCAAGCTGACCGAGACCGGCGAATGCCCGAAGGTGATCCTGTACAGCCTGAACCCCGCCGACTTTGACATGCTGGGCACCATCCTGGGTGCATTCCAGGATGACGAAGTTCCCGGCAAGATCCAGCTGGGCTCTGCCTGGTGGTTCTGCGATACCGACGACGGAATGTACCAGCAGATGAAGACCCTGGCTCGCCTGGGGCTGTTGGGCAACTTTATCGGCATGCTGACCGACAGCCGTAGCTTCCTGAGCTACACCCGCCACGAACTGTTCCGCCGCCTGATGTGCAACCTCATCGGCAACTGGGTCGAGAATGGCCAGTACCCCAGCGATGAGAAGACCCTGAAGAAGATCGTGGAAGGCATCAGCTACTACAACGCACAGCGTTACTTCCACCTGTAATTCTGCACAAATCAGAAAATAAAACATTGTAAAAATTGCCCTGCTGCCTGAAAGACAGCAGGGCTTTTTCCATAAAATGAGAATCTTTCTCTTGTGCAAAAGGGCAAAAAAAGAGGGCAAAATCGGGGCGAAGAGAAAAAAGTTGGGAGGTAGGAGGGAGAAACTATTTTAATTAGGAATGAGGAATGAGAAATTAGGAATTGGAGGTAGGGTGGGGCAGGAGGCGAAAACCTTACCTCACCGCCGTATCGGCACTTAGAATTATGCGGTATTGCCCTAAAACTTTACCTTTTTGCTCTATCTAAAAAATTAGAGCCGCTTCGTAACAAAGCCAAATGGAGAAAGTCTTCAAATCATAAAAAGTAAAGCTTTAGAATTACCACACTAGTAGAGGCGCACATTGTGCGCCTGCGGACGAGCTGCGAAATATTCCGTAACTCAAATAATCCAACTGCGAGCCTATTAAAAAATGCCCATACATCAACATAAAAAATAAATCCCCCGTTCCGCAGGGGCATTTACGCCTGCTGCAAAACGGGGGAAAATCTTTTATGATCAGGTCAGACCTTTATGGGAGACAAACCGACACCCAATCAGCCCGGCTGCTTGCCGATGTAGGCCAGGATGCCGCCGTCAACGTACAGAATCAGGCCGTTGACGAAATCGGAAGCTTCAGATGCCAGGAAGACAGCGGGGCCGCCCAGGTCCTCGGCGTTGCCCCAGCGTGCAGCGGGAGTCTTGGCAACGATGAACTGGTCAAACGGATGGCGGCTGCCGTCCGGCTGGATCTCACGCAGAGGCGCGGTCTGCGGGGTGGCGATGTAGCCGGGGCCAATGCCGTTGCACTGAATGTTGTACTGACCGTACTCGGAAGCAATGTTTTTGGTCAGCATCTTCAGGCCGCCCTTGGCAGCAGCGTAAGCGGAAACAGTCTCACGGCCCAGTTCGCTCATCATGGAGCAGATGTTGATGATCTTGCCGCCGCCCTGCTCGATCATGTCAGGGATGATGGCCTTGGCAACGATAAAGGGAGCGTTCAGGTCAACATCGATGACCTGACGGAACTGTGCAGCGGTCATTTCGCACATGGGGATGCGCTTGATGATACCGGCGTTGTTGACCAGAATGTTGATGTGGCCGACTTCCTCGGTGATTTGCTTGACCATGGCGTTGACGGCGTCCTCGTTGGTAACATCGCAGACATAGCCATGGGCAGTGATGCCAGCCTCTTTGTAAGCGGCCAGACCTTTATCAACCAGTTCCTGCTTGATATCATTGAAAACGATGGTAGCGCCGCAGTTTGCCATAGCGGTGGCGATAGCAAAACCGATGCCGTAAGAAGCGCCGGTGATCAGGGCAACCTTGCCGGTCAGATCAAAAGATTTCGGGGTGCAGACAGACATATTTCTTACCTCCTGAAAGTGATGTTATGTAATTCAAAAGCCGCGCATAGAGCGGCAGGGGAACGAGATTGGAAATGAAGAAAGAATAAAGAATAAAGAATAATGAAGGAATACCATCACTTTTAATTATTCTTTTTTATAAAAAGGTTTTACCGAAGATCAGTCGTAGCAATGTTATCCATGTCATCGAATTCCATGTTTTCACCACCCATGGCCCAGATGAAGGTGTAGTTGGAGGTGCCAACGCCGCTGTGGATGCTCCAGGACGGGCTGATAACAGCATCATAGTTGTGCATCACAACATGGCGGGTTTCGGTCGGCTCGCCGCACATGTGGAATACGGCCTGGCCTTCGGGAATCTCGAAGTAAAAAAAAAAATGGTGTTCCAGTTGCTGCCCGGCTCCAGAGCGGTCATGCCCATGGAAAGCTGGCAGGTTTTCAGCACGCTGGGGTGGATAAACTGGTTGATGGTGCGCTTGTTGCAGGTTTCCAGGGTGCCCAGCGGGCGCTTGGCAGCGTCAGCCAAGGTGATCAGCTTGGTTTCGTAACGGCAGTGGGCCGGAGCACTGACCATATAGAACTTGGCGGGCTTGGCGGTATCATCGCTGGCAAAGGTAACTTCCTTGGTGCCCTGGGTGATGTACAGGCAGTCCTTATAGCCCAGGTGATAGGCCACGCCGTCTGCGGTAATGGTACCGGCACCATCACCAATGTTGAAAATGCCGATTTCGCGGCGCTCCAGGAAATAGTGGGTGCCAAAGTTTGCCCAAATGTCAATGCCCTTATCAATGGACACGACCTCGTTGACCGGCATGCAGCCCAACGTGACCATGCGGTCAACATGGCTGTAAACGGCAACCATCTCATCTGCCTTGTACAGATCGGTAATCAGGAACTCATTGCGGACTTCCTCGGTGGTATAGCGCTTGAAGTCACGCTGATTGCAGGAATAACGAATATCCATGGGGCGGAATCCTCCTGTTTTGCTTGCAGCGGCAGCGGACTGGCGGGATGCCAACCGTTTCACTGACCTTGTATACATACATTATAGCCGATTCTGCAGGCCGAAAAAAGTGTATACAAGCACAAGAATACGGTGCATGTTTTGGCAGGTTTGACAGCAGAAAAACGAAAGCAGTTAGGAATTAGGAGTTAGGAGGGACGAGTTGAAGGAATAAATAAAGAATAGAGAATAATGAATAATGAAGGTGGACCGCCGCGCGTGGCGCGGCTCAAAAAATGAGTAGAGAGCATGGCAAGAGTTTCGTGAAATTTGCGAATGGATAATATATATTAAAATATACAATCCGTATATTTCGACCGACCTTGTAACTTAATCTCTGAATGCTTTAATTTTATAATGCTTACTTACAGATGGCCAACGGCCTAATATCTTTTTTGCCCGGTGCAGCGCACCGGGCTTCCACCTACTAAGGCAACACCGCACAATTCCCGCCTGACGGCTTAAGCACCGCTCCGGCGGCTGCGGCACGGCATCTGCGTTGCCAAA
>PVMN01003276.1_pt1 | contig 13805 bp, 16 predicted proteins | sample 1853401 | NCBI WGS metagenome assembly PVMN01 (sample SAMN08533510, study PRJNA380276) | Human gut metagenome, whole genome shotgun sequencing project.
AAACAGGTTTCTACCGCAAGAATTCGCACGACTTGATTCCAATTGAAGATTTCCTTATCCAAGACAAGGAAATTGATAAACTCATTGTCTTTGTCCGTGACCTTCTCCGTCGCTATGACCTCAAACCATACGACGAGAAGGAGCAGACAGGTTTGATTCGTCACTTGGTGGTTCGTCGTGGCCATTATTCAGGTCAGATGATGTTGGTCTTTGTAACGACCAGACCAAAAGTCTTCCGTATTGACCAAGTCATTGCTAAAATTACAGAAGCTTTCCCAAGTGTCGTTTCTATCATCCAAAACATCAACGATAAGAACACTAACGCCATCTTTGGTAAGGAGTTCCGAACTCTTTATGGTCAAGACACCATCACAGACAGTATGTTGGGTAATGACTATGAGATTTCTGCCCAGTCTTTCTATCAGGTTAACACCGAGATGGCTGAAAAACTCTACCAAACAGCCATTGACTTCTCAGACCTAAACAGCGATAGCATTGTTATTGATGCCTACTCAGGAATCGGGACAATCGGTTTGTCATTTGCAAAACAGGTCAAGGAAGTCTACGGCGTTGAAGTCATCGAAACAGCCGTCGAAGATGCCAAGAAAAATGCAGAACGCAACGGCATTACTAACGCCCATTATGTGGCTGACTCAGCCGAAAATGCTATGGCCAAGTGGAGCAAGGATGGTATCAAACCAGATGTTATCATTGTGGACCCACCACGCAAGGGCTTGACAGAAAGCTTCATTAAAGCCAGTGTTGCCATGCAACCTGAAAAGATTACCTACGTCTCATGTAACCCAGCAACCATGGCGCGTGATATCAAACTCTATCAAGAGTTGGGATATGAATTGAAAAAAGTACAGCCGGTGGATCTTTTTCCACAGACGCACCATGTTGAGGCGGTATCACTGCTTGTACGAGCTGAGGCATCAGCGAAGTAGAAGCAGATGATCCACCCATGCGATAGCTGTCGTAGAGTAAGGAGTTTACGACGAAACGATACGGTAACAGCGAACCGCTGAGTGTGTGAGTTTATTGGTAAAACGCAACTAAACGTCTCGCTTTTAGATTTCAAGGCGAGACGCTTCAAAGCTCCACTGGAGCTTTGAACTCCCACAAACCTTGTAACGAAGCAATAATGAAAAGCCTTGATTGCAAGGCTTTTTTTGCGTTTTTGTGATAGAATATGCCTAGTTATAAATCGAGAGCAATTAGAAGCAGTAAAATATTTTATACATAAAATAATCAAGATAAGGAAGATAAATGACAGAAATTGACAAAAAGAATTTAAAAAATTATCTTTATTTTACATTTGGAATTACTTATATAGCTTGGGGGCTTCTTGCCATATTTACACAATCTTATATTTTGGGATTAGAAACGTTTATAGGGAGAATCTTACATATAGTTGGTGCACTCGGACCAGCTATTGCAAGTGGGTTTTATTTGAAAAGTAACAATATAAAATTTAAACATTTTGTATTCAATAAGAGAGAAAATAGTAGTAGTTATTTCATTATTCATATGATAGCAATTTTGATACTATTTTCTGTATCTTCCCGAGAATTAAACGGAGTATCAATTTATCTGATGCCACTATTCTTTATTCAATTAATTTTTTTTGGTGGTGGACATGAAGAATTAGGATGGAGAGGTATATTACAACCGTTACTTGATAAAAAATATACTTATTGGCAATCTAATTTGATTGTAGGAACAATTTGGGGAATTTGGCATCTGCCTTTATGGTTTATAGTTGGAGAAAGTCATCAAGGATTTCCTTTTATTTTATTTTTTATATATACATTATTTTTAAGTTTTGTTTCAGGGCTTCTTTATCGTCAAACGAAATCTGTGGGGTACTGTATATTATTTCATGCGGTCGCAAATTTGTTAAATCTCTATTTTGTGTTAAAAATTAATGTTATTTTTATTATCATTTTTATTGGTTATTTAATTTATACTATATTGGCTAGTAATAAAATTAGTAAGGAAAAGCAGGTGGAAAAATTGTAAAAGAGCTATAGGAAGTTTTCTGGGGGTATCGGTCGTATTTTTCGGATTTAGATGGATACCATTGGGAAGTTTCGTGGGTACCCAATTTTCAATTTGATGAAAATGGATTGCTGAAATTTTGAGGATAAATAGGGAAAGAGTATGACTATAAAGTAAGGAATATTTGAATTTAAGGAGGACAAAATGATTTTAGAAACGGAAAGATTGATTCTTCGTCCATGGGAAGAAAGGGATGCCAATGATTTATTTCAGTATGCCAGTAATCCAGAGGTTGGTCCGATTGCAGGTTGGCCTGTACATACCAGTGTTGAAAATAGCAAGGAGATTATAAAAAGTGTTTTTTCAGCACCTGAGACATACGCCATAGTTTTAAAAGAAACGATGCAGCCAGTAGGTAGCATAGGGTTGATAATCGGCTCTGTAAGTGATAAAGGTATTCCTGATACTGAGGCGGAGATTGGTTACTGGATAGGAGTTCCGTATTGGGGTCAGGGTCTGATACTAGAAGCAGTTTGTGAGATTATGAGACATGGATTTGATGACCTGAATCTGGAGAAAATGTGGTGCGGTTATTTTGACGGCAATACAAAGTCGAAGAGAGTTCAGGAAAAATGTGGTTTCCGTTATCATCATACAAAAGAGAATGTTCCATGTGCATTGGGAGGTATTCTTCGCACAGAACACATAACCTGTCTATCAAAGGGAGAGTGGCTGTCGATTAAGTAAATCCCAGTTTGTCGAGGTAATACCTTTTAACGATAACCTTTGCTATTGTTAAAAGGTTTATAGGCATGTTTTCACATACAAATACACTGCTTGAAGTACTAAGTGAGCATCCAATCCATGTTGAATGTCTTAATGTATTGGAGAAGAGCAATTAAACGTTTAAAGATTGGTAGGCTTAAAGATGTATATATTGGAGTTATATCAAAACAATTATTCAAAAGATTTAGTGGTATTTGATTCTTTAGAAGAAGGAAAAGTTTTTGTAGCTCAAATCCCGGGGTATACTTTAGAAAACGAAGATGATTTTGAAGTGGAGTATTTTAGTCCTAAAAATCTACCGGATTATATAGAAATTGTCTTTAATGGAAATATTGTCCCTTTATCTAGATTTTCGTTTGAACCTGAAGAAAATGTTGAGATTATTTGGAAAGAGATTTCTAACCTATCCCTTACAAACGATAGAGTGATAGAGGGAGCTACAAAAGTAGATGCTTATGTCGTGAACAATGATGAAGTCAAAGCCTATATCGAAGCCAGAGAAGCAAACTTCCGTATGGCAAAAGCTTTCTTAGAACTCAGTGGGTATGAAGTCGATAGAAGCTTTTTCGGGAGTGAAGATGGCGAGGCGATTCTCTACAGAAAAAAAGGCACCGAAGCTTGGCACTTCTTCTGTCACTTAGATCCAATGTTTGTAGAGATTGAAGATGTTGAGGGATATGTGGAAGAAATGATTGAGCGTTAGAGAGACCTTAAGTGTGTACTACTGTTAATTCGAACTGTAGAGGGGTAAGCATAAAAATGAAGTCAAATACAGAAAAAAGTAGCGATAAAAAATAAAGAACTAACTGTTAAATATGATGTGAGTGGTAATTACCATATTTATTTTACAACCTATGCTGATGATAACCCTGAGAGGACGTTAAGCGTAGAATTATCGTTCCCCGATGCCAGCATTCCTCCTTTTACCTTGTTTCAACCTAACCCGTATAAAAGCAAGAGCCAAAAGATGGCCAATTGGTTTGTGGAGAATATTGAAGAATCGGAAGAAGCGTCTAAATAGAAATAAGGAAAAATAAAGATGAATAGAATAGTAGACGATCAGATAACGCTTATTCCTTATTATAGGAATGATGACATCTCCCTTCTTTGGTATCAAGATAGTGAGGTTTGCAAACAAGTAGATAATACTGATCAGATTTACAATCTAACAAAACTTCATAAAATGTATGATTACCTAACGTCACATGGTTCTTGCTATTATATCCAATATGAAGGAGTGTTAGTTGGAGATGTGACACTCCAAGATAACTCGGAACTTTCTATAGTTATCAGCAAAGAGTATCAGAATTTACAGATCGGAAGACGTTGTGTTTCTGAAATGATACAGCTGGCGAAAGAACAAAAAATGGTAAAGGTCTCTGCACAAATATATCCTTTTAATACTCAAAGTCAAAGAATGTTTTTGGCTTTGGGATTTCAGAAAGTAGATGAAGAGTGGTATGAATATAAGTTGATATAGAACAGTTGTATATTTCCATATATATTAAGAATGTAATCTGCTGTTTATAAAATAATGTTTATGAAAAAAGAGATAAAGGGTATCTACTGATCCATGGACAAGAGTTTTGTTCAGAAATCTAAAAATTAAGAGAACACCAACAGATGATTTTTTGCTGGTGTTCTCTTTATGTGATTTTACAATTATCTCTTTTTTTGTTTACAACAAGTTGATGTTAGTATGATTTTATGGACACGTTTTGGTAGAATAGTATCTAACCAAAGGAGATGTCCAAATGAGCCAAAAATATACCAAAGAGTTCAAAGAAACTATTGTTCAATTACATGAAACAGGTCAGCTTGTTTCAGATCTAGTCAAAGAGTACGGAGTTGAAATATGAAATTTCATGAATTTGGTGATAAAAATTTGCCTCCTATTTTATTGATACATGGTGGGGGTAGCTCTTGGTGGAATTATCTTAGACAAGCTCGTCTCCTGTCTCATAATTACCATGTCATTTTACCGACACTTAATGGACATGGAGAAGAGTATCAAGAGGATTATATATCAACGGAAGATTCGGCACAGGAAATTCTAGATTATGTTCGACCAAACTATGGTGGGAAATTATTTGCTGTGGGTGGTGTCTCACTTGGTGGTCAAATTGCCATGGAGATCTTGTCCTTAGACAGCGATATAGCTGAGAAGGCTATCATAGACGGAAGCCTCTGTATTCCTCAACCAAGGTTGGTGAGATTTTGCATCCTACTGGTATCATTATTCGGTAAACTGATGTTTAGCAAACTCTCTTGCAAACTTCAGCTAAGTATTATGAATAAATGCTATCCCAAATTAGCTTATCCAGACGAGTTAAAAAATTATTTTATGGAGGATATGCCAAGGACACCTAACAAAACATTAGTGACTATCTATAAAACTTATATGGGGGACTACAAATTGAATAGTAGGATTTCTAAAAGTAAGGCGCAGGTTCTCTATATTTATGGCGAAAAAGAATTGAACTGTGTGAAAGCATCGGCGAAATTATTTCAGCAGATGCACCCCGACACTATTTTGTATGAAGCAAAGGGCTATAACCACGGCTATTTATCAGCCTACCTACCTCAAGAGTGGATTGATTTGGTTGTTCCATTTTTGGAGAATAATAATTGATTATATTTTAGAAAGTTGAGTTTCATGGAAGTCAAAAAATATAGTCCTCTCAATTCCTTAAAAAAGATAGCTGAAAACCTATGGGTTGTAGATGGGGAAGAAGTACGGATGGATTTCAAATTCTTCAAAGTGCCTTTCTCAACTAGAATGACAGTTATTCGTCTGAAGAATGGTGATATTTGGGTGCATTCACCGATTAAGCCTAGTGATAATTTACTTTCGGAAATCAAGCAATTGGGTGAGGTAAAACACCTTATTGCTCCCAATGTCTTACATTATAGTTATATAAATGAGTGGCATCAACTATTTCCTGAAGCAAAAGTTTGGCTAGCTAGTGGTGTTCAAAAGCGTGCCAGAAAATTGGGAATGAGTTTGGATTATGGTCAGGAATTAAGCAAGGCCAATTGGAACGAAGAAATTCTTTTTACAACATTTGAGGGAAGTTTTTATGTAAAAGAGGTTGTTTTTTTCCATAATGAAAGTTCAACTCTGATTTTAACGGATCTTATTGAAAATATTGAAACTAAGAAATTATCTTTTTTTGAAAAGCTACTGTTTAAAATAGGCGATAATCACTATCCAAATGGTAAAACACCAAGAGATTTAAGAATGAGCTTCTTATTTGGTAAAAAACAAGCTTTGAAGAGTTATCACAAAATAAAGAAATGGGAAGCTAAGAATATTATAATTTCTCATGGACCGTGTATTGTTGGACAAGCAAAAGAGATGTTAAAGCAAGCGTTCTTTTGGCTAGAGAAATAGGGTTATGTGGTTAAGAAAACTTCTCGAGAGACAAATACGAATACTTCGACCTCTGTATTTAAAAGTTTCATTCATTTGCCACACACAAATAACACCCCACAAGTTATAACTTGTGGGGCATTTTCTTATATTAGTTCTTCATTTTACAAAATAACGTCTGTTTTTTCAACTTTGTAGAGGGCAATTCCCATGATTAGGGTTAAGACAAGAAGAATTAAAACAGCAGGGGTCCAAGAGTTAAAGAGTTGTTGGCTTGAACCAAACAAGACTGGACCAAGGGCCGCAAAGATATAACCACCGGTTTGGGCTAACCCTGATAGTTGGGCTGTTTTTTCAGGAGAGCTAGCCTTCATTGAAAAAACAACCATCATGTAAGGGAATAGGACACTAGCAGAACTTCCGATTAAGAGGTTAAGGACCAACCAATAAACAAAGTTGTCGGTATTAACCAAAAGCATGGCAACTCCGTTGAGTCCTGCTAGGACGGTAGCCACTAGCATCAAATGACGGTTGCGATCAGAAAGTTTCGTGATTAGGCTAGGAACAATCATAGAGAAGGGAATGCTAGTCAGGGTGAAAACCGAAGCTAGAATTCCGGCATTGGCTTCGCCGACACCGGCTTGTGTAGCCATGGTTGGGAGCCAAGTGATAGTGGTATAGAAGAAGAGTGACTGCAATCCACCGAAAATCATGATGGCCCAGACCTTGCCACTCTTATACCAGCTGCCTGAATTTTCGCTAGTAGAACTATCTTGTTCTAAGTAATGGTTGTGACGTACGTTAGGAAGCCAAATCACAAGAGCTAGGGCACAGACCGCTGTTAATACCCAGACCAAGCCTTGCCATGATGTTGCCTTAGTGATTGGGACGGCAACTGATGAGGCTACGGCTGTTGATAAGCCCATAGAGGTAATGTAGAGTGTGGTCAAGAATCCTAATCGATCAGGTTGATTGGCTTGGATAAGGCTTGGGAGAAGGACGTTGATAAAGGCAATTCCCGCTCCGACTAAAATCGTCCCCACATAAAGGAGGGGAAGGTTAAAGGTACGTAAAGCCGAACCAAGTGTCATCACAATCAGAACTCCGAGGAAGAGTCTCTCGATACCAAAGCGTTTAGCCCAGCTGGCCGCAAATGGTGAGAAAATCGCAAAGGTCAAGAGTGGCAGACTCGTCAGGAGTCCGAGAGAACTGACCTCAACCCCTAGACCAGAAGCAATGTCTGATAAGACAGTGGACATGGTTGTAAATGGCGCCCGCAAAACAATTCCAAGGAGAATAATCCCAGGAATAAGAAAACGTGAATGTGTCAGTTTCTGTTTCATAAACTATCTCCATGTTTAATAAGAATAAATTTAATTTATAAGAGATTCGACTAAACAGTCCTTTCTATCATACCATAAATGACAGGGGAAATGAAAGCGATTACGCTAGATTGTCGTAAAGAAAAAGAGAGAATCTTTAGTTATAAAATTTTATTCTACTGATTATCTAATAACATCATTTAATTTTAAAAAGGCTGAACATCTAGGCCAGCCTCTTTTCGATATTTTCTTAAATTTCATACCCCATAAGGAGTCCACCTTCTTCGGCATAAAAACTACAAAGTCCAGAAGTAGGAAGGACTTCGATGCTTGCTTGGGCGAATTTTTCACGAATCAATGCAGAAAATTGCTCGATAAATTTGTCATTGTTGCGGTGGGCAATCGTAATATGTCCACCTGTATAACCTGCCTTGATCAGTTCATCAAAGGCAGCTTTGATAGCTTTCTTTTGGCCACGAGCTTTTTGAAGTAACTCAAGGGTACCCGTTTTACTAGCTTCACCGACCATACGGATATTGAGAAGTCCAACAACGGTGCCAACCAGTTTGCTTAGACGACCATTCTTCACCAAATTATCAACTTTGGCTAAAACAAAGAGCAACTTAGTCTTAGATTGGTAAGCTGTGATGGCATCAAGGACTTGGTTAAACTCAAGGCCTTCAGCAACTAAGTGATTGAGCTTACGAACGAGCAGGTCGACCTCGCCACCAGCTGACAGGCTATCAATCACATGAATTTTGGCATTAGGATGCTCTTCCAGATAAATTTTCTTAGCAATTTCAGCACTATTATAGCTACCAGAAAGGGTTCCAGTGATTGTCACGACGACGATATTGTCCGCCCCTTCAAAGGACTTCATATAGTCATCAGGACTTGGACAAGCAGATTTGGAAGCAGTTGTAGTTGCATACATCTCCTCCATCATTTGATCAATATTGAGTTCGGCATCATCCCTGTAAATGGTTTCGCCCACTTGGATAGTCAAAGGGACACTGACAAACTCCGTATCTGGTGCCAGATTGTCTAAAGAACGGTAGTCACAGCCTGAATCCGCAATAATTTTCCATTTCATAGGATATACCTCATATCTGCATAATGTACATTGACAAGTGTTTTGTCTTCTTTTACAATTTTATCATGAAGTGCATTGCTATCATAGTAGATCTCATCGGGTGTGACAGATAGAAAGTGAATGTTATGGCAGAAAGAAAAATCTCAGAGAAATCCTTGGAAAATCTGAAACGATTTAACCAAGAAAACAAGGCAATTACACGAGAATCCATCGAAATTTCTCTCCTGCAATTGTTGGAGAAAAAAGACTTGAAAAAGATTACCATATCGGAACTGGTTGAGCGTGCAGGTGTATCCCGTGCTGCCTTTTATCGCAATTATGGTTCCAAGGAAGAGATTTTGAAGTCTATTTTTGAGTCTAGCATTGCAAAGATAACCAAATCTTTAGATGGGTATAATCTCAAGACGGATCTTTACCAAGTCTGGGTTTATCTCCTTAAGGAAGTCAAAAAAGAAGCCAAAATCATCAGTCTTGCCATTGATTACAATTTTGAGCAGGTATTGACCAAGGCTGTTTATGATTTTTTGGAAAAACGAAATGGTAGCTCATCAAATGGTGCCGGTAGCTACCTTAATTCCTTCTGGAGCTCGGCTATTGTTTCAGTAATTTCCAAATGGGTCAAGGATGGCATGAAGACCCCAGCGGAAAAAATCGCCAAGCTCGGCCTTCCCCTTTTTCCACATAAGAAGAAGTAGTAATTGCTAAGAGATGGTTTCTAAGTAAACTGCACCTCCATAACTAGTTCAAATGAATAGATAGAACTGTGCACAGATGATACAGAGGACATGAAAGATGATCGAAGAACGAATTCTTGCTGCTAAGCAGTATGTTAAAACCTTATTTGCTGATCGAGCGGATGGCCATGATGTGGAGCATACCCTCCGCGTCTATACCAATGCTATGAGAATCGCACAAGCAGAAGGTTCATGTGATCTGGAGATAGTGGGTTTGTCAGCTCTTCTTCACGATGCTGATGATGATAAATTGTTTCAAACAGAGAATAATGCGAATGCTCGCATCTTTCTAGAAGAGATTGGTACTCCTAAAAACCAAATCGAGCAGATTTGTCGGGTTATCAATGCTGTTTCTTTCAGCAAAAATCGTGGGAAACATCCAGAAACTTTAGAAGGCAAGATTATTCAGGATGCAGACCGCCTGGATGCGATAGGAGCTTTAGGAATTGCGCGAACTTTTTCCTATGGTGGTCACAAAGGGAGGCCCCTTACTGATACTGTCCAACATTTCCATGACAAGTTGCTCCTTTTGAAAGATGAAATGAACACGGAGACTGCCAAACAAATGGCAGAAAGTCGCCATCAATTTTTAATCACCTTTCTAAAAGAACTAGAGAAGGAATTGGACTGAGTAAAATATTGAAATGAACTTTCATAAAAGACTCATTTGAAAGGAAGATATGCTAAATCAACTAATAAAGAAACCTATTTTAAGTTGTTCAATGATATTTGTTATCTGCTCAGTAGCAAGGCTAATTGAATACTTCTATATGAGGACGGATGAAACCTTCTTATCTGAGAATTTTCTACATAAGCTTTTTGGAATTCTTCTACTGTGGGGAGTCCTTTCAATTTGTAATTTAAGATGGAAAGATATTGGCTTCAGTCCTGACGGAATAGTGAGTGGTGTAGGGAAGGGGCTACTCTTTGGCTTAGTGTGTTCCGTCTTTGCATATGCCATTGAAAGTCTTACTCTCTTTTTTCTTCATAGAAATGTTCACTTATCGTTTTACGCCAGTGGTTTTTCCTTAACAAACGAAAAAGTATCTCAAGCAGGAATCTTACTTATTCTCTCAAGTGTGTTGTTTAACCTGATAAACGTATGGATGGAAGAAGGAGTTTTTCGTGGCCTTTTCACAAAAATCCTTGAAGGGATTTCGTACCGCAAGAGTCTATTCTTTATAGCCTTCCTATTTGGAATATGGCACTTGGTAATGCCCTTAAGAGATTATCTTCAAGGAGAGTCGTCACTCGTAAACCTCATCGTCATGGGCATTGGCTATGTTATCTTAGCGGGAATGATGAGTATCAAATGGTCCTTACTCTACAAAATAACAGGTTCCTTGTGGTTTGGGTTAGGAGATCATTTTTTTAATAATCTTGCTTCAAATCTAGTTCATGTGGTTTCAAATTCTGAAGCAGATAGTTTGCAGATTGTGAGAATACTGCTGTGGCAGTTGTTGTCGTTTGCTTTAGTGTTGTGGGGTTATCAAAAAACTAACAAGAAAAATTGATAGTCAATCCCTTACCACTACAACTAATTGGAGGTTCAGTATGCCAATGTATGAATTTTGTGCAGAGAATGTGACTTATTTAGAAAAAGCTTTTCAAGCCGGTGCTCAACGCGTGGAGTTGTGTGATAATCTGGCTGTTGGAGGCACGACACCTTCTTATGGTGTTATAAAGGCGGCTGTTGAGTTGGCCAAGGATTATCAGGCTAAGGTGATTGTGATGATCCGTCCACGAGGGGGCGACTTTGTCTATAGCCAGCAAGAATTGGCTATCATGCTAGAAGATATCAAGTGTGCGCGTGACTTGGGTGTTGACGGCTTTGCACTTGGTGCTTTGACTTCAGAAAACCAACTTGATACAGAAGCTCTTAAGACCTTACTAGATGCCAGTCGAGGCTTAGAAGTTACCATGCATATGGCCTTTGATCAAATCCCTAAAGCAGACCAGCCTAGTGCAATCCAGTGGCTTAAGGACCACGGTGTGACGCGTCTGCTCACCTGTGCTGGAACTCCCGAGACTGATTTAGAATCACGCTTGAAACGTTATGAAGAATTGGTTGGGTTAGCAGAAGGTCAGTTGGAGATTTTAGCTGGTGGTGGTATCTCCGTGGCTAATCGTGACCAATTTCTTGCCATACCTGGTCTTGAGCAAGTTCATGGAACACGTGTCGTTTTTTAGATTTCAATGGAACCAGCTTCTTGGCTTGGTTCTAGTTTACTATTAAAATGAACTTACCCATATATATCTAGTATTTCCGAACATTTTAATTGTACTGTTCAGAAAGAGTATTAGTAATATTTTTCTTTGACTTCGGAAAAAGTGTAAAATGCAATAATGAATGATAGTAAATATTTTGTTTGTCATAAAACTTGCGAGCAAGGAACTTTCAGTGCTAGGTTATGTGATAGTTTACGCCTCATAGCAGTTGAAGAAATTTTGAATGAATACTTAGTATTGATAAACCAAGTGTAACTAGTAATGATAGAGTAAATAGTGATTAGAAAATATGTATAGTGAGAAGTTAATGAAATCTTATGAATAATACCTATTTTTAGATAGCATTAATGTTTATGGATATGAAATTAATCATGACATTATTTAAAAAGGATTATACAGATAAAAACTAATTGTAGTTATGATGGAGATTTATAAATGAAAAAACTCGTTAGCATTATTGTGCCAGTCTTTAATGTAGAAAAATACTTAAGGCAATGTCTGGATAGTATTTTAGGACAGACTTTTAATCAGTTCGAAGTCATTATTGTGAATGATGGTTCGACGGATAATTCTGGTGCCATTTGTCAGGAATATGAAGCACGAGATAACCGAATTGTTTATCTAGAAAAGGAAAATGGAGGCGTGTCCGAAGCGCGTAATTTAGGATTAGACTTTGCTACTTCTGAATATATTATTTTTATAGACTCTGATGATTGGATTGAACCGACTTATGTTGAAGTCTTATATGAAAAAATTGAAGAATATCAAGCAGATATTGTTTTTGAAAATTATACCAGCTTCAATGATGAAGATTCTAACTTTTACTTCCATATGTCAAATGACTATTATGAAGAAATTTATGACAATTATTCAGTAATGAACTTATTAAATGATTCTAGAGAGTCGAAAAATGCCGCTTTAATTGTTCCTTGGGCAAAAATTTATCGAAAAGAAATTCTTAATGATCTTCACTTTCCATTGGCAAGGACGGGGGAAGATGCCTTATTTAATTTGAAAGTTTTCTTGAAATCAGAAAAAATAGTCTATATCCATAAAGGATCTTATATTTATCGACATCGAGGAGAGAGTTTATCGCGTAATTGGACGGTTGACTGGTTTAATGAGAGTCTTTTAATTCAAGAGGAACGATTATCAATGTTGGCGACTCTGGGATATCCACTGAGGGCGTATAAAAAAGGTTATATGGATTCGTTAAATTTCTTTATTTCAGAAATTGAAAATAGGAAGCTACCAAAGTCTCACATCTTTTACCAAATGAAAGAAAAGAGAGATTTATTAAACTATCTTACACCGATGCATAAAGACAATAAAAAAGCCATTATTTTGGTATCCCACTTTCGCAATCTGTACGAAATTCAAACGACTATTAAGTCCATTTGTTTTCATAATCGCTCACTCCGCTTTTATCTTGTAAATCATGATTTTCCCTGTGAGTGGTTTCAACTAATGGATAGACGTTTGGAGGAATTTGACTCGGAGATTGTAGACTGTCGTATACCTGATAATGGTAATTTGAATCATGAGTGTATTATTTATGATTTTCAGAGTTTGTACTCCGTGATAAGAGATTTTGTAGGGGAAGATAAAGTACTATACCTCGGACAAAATGTAATTATTACAAAAAAATTAGATGATCTTTTTGATATGGATATGGGAGAGTATCCGGTAGCTACTGTGAGAGAGCATGATAGTAATATGTCATTGGAACAAGGAAATTTTAGTTTTGATACAGGTGTTATATTGGTAAATATCAGTTCTTTAAAGAAAGAAAAAGCATTTCGGGCAATGACTGATAAACAAGATGAAAGTTCAGCGAAGGTCGAAGGAGTTTGTCAAAATAATCTTGATTGTCTCTGTAAATCTAATTGGTTGGAGTTGGATTCTGACGGTAACTTTTTGAATCATTGTATGTACTTCACTAATGATTCTATGGTTTCAGACCAGGATTTTCCGGGAATTATTAGCTATTCACCTTATGGTGAGTCTCGGGGTATTCAAAGTAATCAAGAATATCGCAATATTTGGTGGTTTTATCATAATATTGAATGGACAGAATTGGGAGGAAATTATCACCTACATGCTTTACGTAAGCATCATCTAGATTCTTCTCTACGATGAGGCAATAATTTGATAAGTAATAGTACCTTTCTTGTAATTGTAGAGAATTTAAGCTTAATTAATAATTATTCTAAAGACAAACATCGTTTTTGATGTTTGTCTTTTTTATATTCTTACCTAATTCTCCG
>PVMN01003285.1_pt1 | contig 13767 bp, 7 predicted proteins | sample 1853401 | NCBI WGS metagenome assembly PVMN01 (sample SAMN08533510, study PRJNA380276) | Human gut metagenome, whole genome shotgun sequencing project.
GAGGAACGAAAGAAGAGGATATGCCTTATTCTTTCTCTAAAGAGCAATAATCCTTACTCGAATATTTTCTCATCGTGATAAGAACATTTTCTCACGGTGATAAGAATTAATACTCATCCCTATGAGAATATTTTCTCATCGCGATGAGTATTTTTTCTCATTACAGTGAGAATTATTTGAGAATATAATAAGGTATATTATACTATGTATTAACTAAATAGCTATACGGTTTAGTTCATTTCGCGTACGGGAATGAAATTATTTTTTGTTGCAGTTCCCCTGATATCTTCCTGTCAGCATCTTTTTCCTCTATAATTTGTTTATATTTGCAGAGCTAATCTATAACAATATGTCCATACAACCATTACTAGAGCAATTTAATGAATTGAAACTGAAAGAGGCTGTGAATTTCGAGCTAATGAATGAAATATTCATTTCCCACCACTCCACAGCAATAGAAGGCTGTTCACTCACCGAAGAAGAAAGCCGCCTATTGATTGTAGACGGTATCACCGCCAAGGGAAAACCGCTGTATGATCATAATATGGTAAAGGACCATTTCGAAGCTTTGCGTTTTATAGTGGAAGAAGCTAGAAAGAAACGTGAAATTACTCCTGTTTTTATACAGGAAATTTCAGCTCACGTAATGCGTACTACGGGAAGTATAATCCATTCCAGTGCAGGAGATTATGATTCTTCCAAAGGAGATTGGCGCAAATCTTCCGTGCATGTAGGTGACCGTTATTTCGTAAACTATCAGAAAATAGAACGTGAAGTAACCCGTCTATGCGAAATACTAAATCAGCGTATCAAACAAGTTCAGACGCCCGACTCTATCTATCAGTTAGCTTTCGACGCCCATTTTTATCTAGTCAGCATCCATCCGTTTGCCGATGGAAACGGGAGAACTTCACGCTTATTGATGAACTACATTCTCTCTTATCATCAACTCCCTCTAGCTACTATATTCAAAGAGGATAAACTGGAATATTATCAGGCATTGGAAGCATCCCGTCCTCAAGATGATGAAGAACCAGACTTACGTCCTATCCACGATTTTATGTTTGCTCAACAAATGAAGTATCTTTCAATGGAGATTAAGAAATATAAGCAGGCGGAGAAGAGAGGGGGAATGAGATTTATATTCTAAGCAGATATAATGAAGGTCCTCTCCAGATCTGTCCAGCCCTCACATGAAAAACATATCATCCCCCATGTCAGCAATATTACTGCAAACCAACTGTTTTTTACTGTTCTTCTCATATTTGTTATCGTTTAAAGATTTTAATCACATTATTTTGCATAAGTTCCCTAAAGACTTGGTAACTAAAATTATCCATAAGTGACAGATGTTATACGAGAAGACAGAATATACGGTTTAACTTAATACATATCACTGTCATGAACTAAAGATTTTTGAGTTTTTCCGAAAAAAATTATAAATTCAACTAAGTGTTTATTAAATTAGTGTTGTTTTATTAGCAAAGGGAAGGAAAGTCGACACCTTTCCTTGGAGTTCAATAAAATGTATAACCATTAAATAAAATGTATGGAAAGCAAACATTCGCTTCAAAAGTCGAAGCTATTTCGAGCTTTATTGATTCTTTTGTTGATAGCAGTTCCTGTACAATGGGCTGCGGCACAGTTGACCTTATCGACTCCTCGTACAACTTTAGGGAGTGTGATTAAACAAATTCAGGCACAATCAAAGTATCAATTCTTTTACAATGACAAATTATCAACTATTGTCGTTGAACCTCTAAAGGTAAAAGATGCCTCTTTAGAGCAAGTTTTAAACACACTTCTGAAAAATAAAGATATCTCTTATAAAATAGAAGAGAATATTATTTATCTGTCGGAAAAAGGGGGCCCTGATCCAACACAACAATCAACCGGGAAAGAGCGTACTATTACCGGACAAGTCTTGGATGCTAAAGGAGAACCCTTGATTGGTGTCAGTATCTTGATTAAAGGGACAACGGATGGTGCAATAACAGATTTAGATGGGAATTACAAAGTCGTTACCAAAAGTCTTAATCCTATCCTTGTTTATTCTTATATAGGTTATAAGACACAAGAAATTCCATTAAAAGGACAGATAGCCATAAATATTACGATGTTGGATGATACACAAGTAATAGACGAAGTCGTTGTTACAGCATTGGGTATCAAGCGTTCGGAGAAAGCTTTAAGTTATAACGTACAACAAGTTAATACAAATGAAATTACATCTAACAAAGATGCAAATTTTGTCAATTCTTTAAGTGGAAAAGTAGCAGGTGTCAATATCAATGCCTCTTCATCAGGTGTTGGTGGTGTTTCAAAAGTAGTGATGCGTGGTACAAAATCAATTATGCAATCTTCTAATGCATTGTACGTAATAGATGGTGTACCCATTTTCTCAGGACGTTCAACAAAAAGTGGAGGTACGGAATTTGACTCACGTGGCGCCAGTGAGCCTATCGCCGATATCAATCCGGAAGATATTGAATCAATGTCAGTCTTGACTGGTGCTGCCGCAGCAGCTTTGTACGGTTCGGAAGCTGCTAATGGCGCAATTGTAATCACGACTAAAAAAGGAAAAGAAGGAAAGGTTAATATTACAGTCAATTCAAACACTGAATTGACATCTCCTTTTATTATGCCACGTTTTCAGACCCGTTATGGAACAGGTATGGAAGGTGTTCAGAATGTTTCCGGGGCACGTAGCTGGGGTCGTAAACTAACAGAAACCAACTATTTTGGCTATAATCCTCAAGATGACTATTTCCAAACAGGTGTTATTGCTACAGAAAGCGTCTCATTTTCTACCGGAACAGAGAAAAATCAGACATATGCTTCAGCAGCAGCCGTAAATTCAAAAGGTATTGTTCCTAATAACAAGTACAATCGTTATAACTTTACAGTCCGAAATACAACATCTTTTTTAGATGATAAAATGACATTGGATTTCGGAGCAAGTTATATTCTACAAAATGATAGAAATATGACGAACCAAGGTACGTATAATAACCCGTTAGTAGGAGCTTATTTATTTCCGCGTGGCAATGACTGGGAAGATATTAGTATGTACGAACGTTACGACCCGGCTCGCAAAATTTATACTCAATATTGGCCCGTTGGTGATGAAGCCATGACTATGCAAAATCCATATTGGGTAAATTATCGCAATCTGCGTGAGAACAAAAAAGATCGTTATATGCTGAATGCTAATTTAAGTTATCAGATATTAGATTGGTTGAGCGTTTCCGGTCGCGTTCGTTTGGATAATTCTAATAATGATTATACAGAAAAGTTCTATGCTTCCACCAATACTCAATTGACGGAAAAGTCGTCTCGCGGCTTATACGGAATTACCCGAACAAATGATAAGCAGTTGTACGCAGACTTCCTTGTGAATATTAATAAAATGTTTGGTGAAATCATTTCATTGCAGGCAAACGTTGGTGGTTCTTTCTCCGATATACGTTCTGATGCAATGAAAGTACGTGGTCCGATTGCTGATGGTACCGATTCATTTAAAGGTGAAACTGTAGGCTTAACCAACTTCTTTGCTATACAAAATTTAAGTCCTAGCAAAACAGAACGTATGCAAGAGGGATGGAGAGAGCAGACTCAATCTATATTTGCTTCTGCCGAATTAGGATATAAAAGTACCTACTATATAACTTTAACAGGACGTAATGACTGGCCCTCACAGTTAGCTGGACCAAATTCGAAAAGCAAATCTTTTTTCTACCCGTCAGTCGGTGCTTCTGTGGTTCTTTCTGAACTGATGCCAAAGTTGAATAAAGATTATCTGTCTTATATGAAACTACGTGGTTCCTGGGCATCTGTAGGTAGTGCTTTCGGAAGATATTTGGCCAATCCTCGTTATGAATGGACTGCTAACTCAGCTCAATGGAGTATCATGACCCAATATCCTTTATATAATTTGAAACCAGAACGAACTCAATCATTTGAGGTCGGATTAACCATGCGCTTCTTGAAGAATTTTGATTTAGACATTACATATTATAATGCTAAAACAATGAATCAGACATTTAATCCGCAGTTGCCAGTCAGTGGATGGTCAGCTATGTATATTCAAACAGGAGCGGTACGTAATCAAGGTATCGAGCTTTCATTAGGATATAAAAATACATGGAATAAATTCACTTGGGACACCGGATTCACATTTTCTATGAATAGGAATAAAATCTTAACTTTGGCCAGCGACGCTATTAATCCTATCACAGGAGAAAACTTCTCTATTGGCACACTCAACATGGGAGGTTTAGGTGAAGCTCGTTTCTTATTAAAGGAAGGTGGCAGTATGGGCGACTTGTATTCTTTTATTGATTTAAAACGGGATACTAATAATAAAATATACATTGATCAAGCTGGTAAAATGACAACCGAAACAATCAAGGACCCTAAAAAGTATATAAAACTAGGAAGTGTATTACCCAAAGGTAATTTAGCTTGGCGTAATAATTTTAGTTGGAATAATTTTAATGCAGGTTTCCTTGTTTCTGCACGTTTGGGAGGAGTTGTATTTTCACGAACACAAGCTATGCTTGATTATTACGGTGTTTCTGAGGCAACTGCTGAAGCTAGAGATCATGGATATGTGCTCGTCAACGGCAATGACCGCGTTAATCCGGAAACATGGTATGGAATTATCGGTGGCGGAACTTCAGTTCCACAATATTACACCTATTCTGCAACTAATGTCCGTTTACAAGAAGTATCATTCGGATATACTTTCCCTCGAAAGATGTTGCATAATATTTGCGACATTAAAATATCTATGATTGGGCGTAATCTTTGGATGATCTACAATAAAGCGCCATTCGATCCGGAAAGTATTGCTTCTACAGATAACTTCTATCAAGGAATAGACTACTTTATGATGCCATCTTTACGTAATATAGGATTTAGTCTAAGTTTCAAATTCTAAACAATGCATTAATATGAGAAATAATATAATAAATAAACTGTTTTTGGGGGCATTGACCATATCTTTCATATCTTGCACTAGTCAATATATGGATATAAACTCCAATCCATATCAACCGGGAAGTTTAGCAGCTGATGATTACGCTTTGGGTTCTGCAATGAGCAATTTGGCTGGTTGTGTTGTATCTAGTGATGTTAATACAGCACAGTTTACAGATTGTTTGCTGGGAGGACCATGTGGAGGTTACTTTGCCGACTCCAAGAGTGCATGGGCATTTACAATTTCTAATTTCAATCCGACAGATGACTGGACAAGGGTTTTCTTGAAAAGTGATAAAGTTATCCCGGTTCTATATAGTAACTTGTCAACAGTAAAAAGTGTATCTGAAGCTACTAACAATCCGGTCCCTTATGCCATTGCTGAAATTATAAAAGTAGCGGCAATGAGTCGTGTGACCGATACTTATGGTCCTATACCTTATTCTAAAATTGGAGCAGACGGAAAAATAACCATTCCTTACGATTCTCAAGAGGAAGTTTACAATAAGTTCTTTGAGGAGTTGAATCATGCAATAGAAATCCTGACAGAAAATAGTGGTTCGGCTCTTGTGGCTACTGCAGACCACGTATATGACGGAAATGTACCGAAATGGATTAAGTTTGCCAATTCACTAAAACTACGTTTAGCTATCCGGATTTCCTATGCTAATAAAAAATTAGCTCAAGAGATGGCCGAAAGTGCAGTGAAACATGAATTTGGTGTAATAGAATCCAATGAGGATAATGCTAAATGGAATTATTTCGGTACAATACCTAATCCACTGTATACAGCTGTTCGATATAATGAAGAAACAAGTGGTGGTGACAGCCATGTAGCAGCAGATATTGTTTGCTATATGAATGGTTATGCGGATGCACGTCGTGCTGCTTATTTTGAGAAATCTGGTTGGGAAGACCAAGAATATGTCGGATTGCGCCGAGGCATTAACCTTGAAAAAGTGAAAGATTATTTTATAAACTATTCCAAGATAAAAATCTCAGCTTCCGATCCTATCCTTTGGATGAATGCAGCAGAAGTTGCTTTTCTAAGAGCTGAAGGAAAAGCTATATTCAAGTTTGATATGGGAGGAGAAGCACGTGATTTCTATAATCAAGGAATACGTCTTTCATTTGAACAATGGAGCGCTGGTAACCCTGAAGAATATTTGAATGATGAAAGCAAGATACCAACCACCTATACAGATCCTTCCGGACTCAACTCATACAATTCTCAGCTTTCAACAATTACGATAAAATGGGATGAGTCTTCTACCGATGAGGTGAAACAGGAACGGATCATTACTCAGAAATGGATAGCTAATTGGATGTTAGGAAATGAAGCATGGGCGGATTATCGCCGTACAGGTTATCCTAAATTGATTCCGACTACTGACGAAGGCAACATGAGTGGTGGAACTGTGGATAATAAAAAAGGAGCACGTCGTATGCCTTATCCATCTGCAGAATATATAGACAATACAGTCAATGTACAATATGCTGTTAACAATTATCTGAAGAGAGCAGATAATATGGCTACTGATTTATGGTGGGCATGTAAACCTTAGTGATTAACCTTTAATCATTCAATATTGTATGAATAATATATTTATCAATGTAATATCAGAGATGCAAAATCCAGATTTATACACCAAGTCCTTGTGAAACTTAGTGAAACAAATCCTGTAAATAAAAAATATTTTATACCGTAGTTATATGAAAAAGATATTCAAACATACTCTTCCTGCACTCATCGCATGCCTGATGATGCTGGCTGCCTGTTCGGATTGGACTGAACCGGAAAGTATCACTCTTCGTTACCCTTCCATCCAAGAGCAGAATCCAGCACTATATACCCAATACTTGAAGTCACTCAACGACTTCAAGTCTAGTGAGCATGCTATTGTCATTGTTTCCATGAATAATCTTAGCACTGCTCCCACTAATCAGAGCCAACATCTCACGGCACTGCCCGACAGTATAGATTATATCTGCCTGAACAACATCTTCGACGTGAACGAGATACATATCACCGAAATGGATGAAATCCGCAAAAAAGGAACAAAAGTATTAGGACTGATCAACTTTGACGCCATTGAAAGTGCATGGCAAGCCATTCTTGAAAAAGAGGCGGAAGATGCCTCCAACACGGAAACTTCAGAGAAGGAAAACGAACTAGAGAGCGAAGATGAAACACCAGATGAAGATCCGGCTATTGTCAACGCACGGCGTTTCATTGAATACTGTAAAAAAGAAACAGCCCGGCAATTGGATGCCATCAATGCACTGGGAACAGACGGTATAGTGATTAACTTCACCGGCTTCGACCTCAACTCCCTGTTGCAGGATGAAAAAAAGACAGCTGCTGAAACAGCACGCCAAGGCGCATTCTTCAACTTATTGACAGAATGGAAAGCCGCCCATGCAGGAAAAGAGATTGTCTTCAAAGGAAGTCCGCAAAACGTCATCGGTAAAGAGATATTGGTAGAAAGCAAGTATGTCATTGTCAACGCCCACAGTGCCAAAAATCTCTACGAAATGTCTTATCTCGTACTGATGGCATCCGCCAAAGGCGTACTGACCGACCGCTTTATTATGGGAGTAACCACTCCATATCTCAGCAACATGGGTGACCAATATGGTGTGGTGGATGGGAGATCTGCCATCGTTGCCGCTGCCGAATGGACTCTGCAAGAAGTACCCAATTATATAAAAGCCGGAATCTCTGTGGATGGAGTAGAGCAGGATTATTTCAATCCCGCAAAAATATACCCCAACGTCAGAGAAGCAATTAATATCCTTAGTCCAACCGCTAAATAAAAAACAAGTTATGAAACTGAATAAATTAATAATGATGATGTTCATCGCTTTCTCCATCACCTTGACTGGATGTCAGAGTAATGAAGACGAACAGCATTACGACAATAAACTTTTCCTTTCCACAACAGCCTTCACTCAGGAAATCCTGTTCAAGGCAGGAGACACCAATATAGTAAAAGGACTTTCGGTGGAAATAGCCAAACCGGAAGCACATGATATCAAAGTAACAATGGCAGCGGCACCGGAATTACTAGATACCTACCGGAGTGCATATTACGATGAGGCAGCCATACTACTTCCCGAAACACATTATGTAATGGAAGAGAACAAAGTGACTATTAAAGCCGGTGCTGTTTCCAGCAACATACTGCCTATCCAATTTATCAACACGGGAGAACTGGATGCAGACTTCACTTATGTATTACCCGTCACCATCCAGTCTGTCGAAGGAATCGAAGTACTGCAAAGCGCTAAAAATTATTACTATGTGTTTCATGGAGCCTCACTTATCAACGTAGTGTGCAATCTAAACGAAAATCGTGCCTACCCAGACTTCAACAATGATGAAAGATTCAATAACATGAAAGAAAATACGCTGGAGCTACTCTTTAAAGCCTCTCAACTCAAAAATGAGATAAGCACACTGATGGGTATCGAAGGCGAGTATCTACTTCGTATCGGCGACGCAGGCGTACCTTCTAACCAGCTTCAACTCGCTACTTCTAACGGGAATCTTACCAACTCCGACTTACAGTTTGACGGCAACAAATGGTATCATGTAGCTGTCACCTTCAAGGAAGGAGAGGCAAAGATATATATTGACGGAATAGAAAAAGCCTCCAAAAAATTCTCAAGATTGAATACAGTCAGCTTAGGAACCAAACATTCGGACGAAAGCGGTGGACAAGCACGCTGTTTCTGGATTGGATATTCTTACAATGAACAACGGTTCTTCAACGGTTCAGTAGCCGAAGTGCGTATTTGGAACCGTGCTCTTACAGCCGAAGAAATTCAAGCTGTCAATCATTTCTATACTGCAGATCCTGCCTCAGAAGGCTTGATAGCATACTGGAAATTTGATGAAGGCGAAGGACAAACAGTGAAAGACCATAGCGCAAGCGGGTATGACTTGACCATCGAGAATCTTCCAAAATGGGAATTCGTTACCTTACCCGAAAAATAACCTGTTACCTCTTTACAAATAATCTTTTAACAGAATATGAATATGATAAACCACATTAAATATGCTTTTCTGCCATTGGCAGTATTTACCGCAGGGCTTTTTACATCCTGTGATGAAGAACTTGAATTTACAGCAGATGAAAGCGCTTATCTTTCTGCTACACAAATCAACGGCATGTTGCTTGATGCAGCCACTAACAAAAACAACTCAATAGTGGAACTGCGCAATGACGAACAATCAACAGATATTGTATTTCGTCTTTCTAAACAACCGAAAACGGGAGTAGATGTAACAATTACCGTAGACGAATCCTACGTAACCACCTACAATGCCATCCACAATACGGATTTCGAAATGTTTCCTGCAGAAAATGTAACAATCACCAACAACGGTGCTTGTCTGCTCGCACCGGATGACACGACAACTCCCGGTCTGAAAGTAACACTTACTGCTTTTGAAGGTATGGAAGAAGATAAAACGTACATCGTCCCATTGACTGCAACTTCACCGACCGAAAGTATCTCATTTTCCGAAATGTCCAAACATATGGTATTGTTAGTACAGGATTGTCGTCATAAAGCCAATCATAACAAAGGAGAAGATGCTGTAAAAACCGTAATTTACTTTGAAGTGAATGATGCAAATCCTCTTAATGCATTAGAATTCAAAACAGCCAGTGGCAAATATTTCTTTGATGACGTAGTTCTTTTTGCAGCCAATATAAACTGGGATGCCAAAAAACAACGAGTATATATATCTAATAACGATAATGTACAATTCCTACTCGACCACAATGATGAGTATCTCCAGCCACTCCGCAAAGCTGGTATGAGGGTTATCATCAGTATCCTGGGAAATCATGATCAAGCAGGCGTAGCCCAACTTTCTGAAATGGGAGCCAAAGAGTTTGCCCGTGAAATAGCCGCTTATTGTCGTGGATATAACTTGGACGGTGTAGCTTTTGACGATGAATATTCGAATGATCCGGTGCTTTCCAATCCTTGGCTGGCGGAGCACTCTGTAGAAGCTGGTTCCCGCTTAATGTATGAATGTAAGAAAGCCATGCCGGAAAAGATTGTATCACTATATAGTTTGGGAAGTTTACATGCCGATAAACTAAAAATTATCGATGGAGTAGAACCCGGACAATATTGCGACTATTCTGTAGCAGATTATGGAAGATCAGAAGATCCAGGCATAGGTATGACATTGAAACAATGTGCAGGTATGTCTATTGAGCTCTTTCGGGATAGCGGAGATACAAGTACCAGCACTGCACGTTCCAAAAAGAATAAAGGATATGGTTACTATATGTTTTTCTCTCCCACTCCTCCTAAATACATTTCGGACGAAGAGAAAAAAGACCAGCTAAAATATTGCGAAAATGTTTGCTTAGGATTGTATGATGAGAGCCTTATACGTCCAAGTTATTATTATCCCAAAAACAGTACTGTTCGTACGGCACGCTAATATATTACTCTTTTAACGCTTAAATAAAATACATAAAATGAATCTATTAAAAAGAATATCGATAGTATTGTCAGCAACCCTCTTTCTGTGGGGTTGCTCTGATAGCGACGAACCGGTAAATGAAATGAATGACTCGCTTTCATTATCAACAAATGAAATAAAAATAAACGGTTTAGGAGGCGAAGTTGCCGTAACCGTCACAAGTTCGAACGACTGGAGATTAGCAGGCACATACGACTGGGCACACCCATCAGCTACATCAGGAAAAAGTGGAGACGAAGTTACATTCACCATTGATCCCAACTCGTTGGATGAAATCCGCACTGCAACTTTCAAATTCTTCGTTGGTTCTACAGTAGTCCCCCTACAAGTGGAATGTTCCCCAGTATATGCTGTAGACTTACTAACCGAACAAAAAATCGATTTGCCCCGAAAGAAAAGTGATGTGTCTATCAAGTTTGAAAGTAATGTTTCCGATCTTACCATTACTTACAGCGACGACAGCAAGGAGTGGCTGACATTAGAAAAACAAAGCGAATTTATCGGTAAAACAACACTATTGTTCTCCGTTGCCGAAAACGAAACATACAAAATCCGTTCAGCCGATGTTACTCTGGAAAGTCCGCTTCTTGACGAACCGATAGTAGTAAATATCACACAAGCCTGTGTACCTTACTTTACAATCACCCCGTCAGAGACATCGCAGAAATATGATTTATCGGAACAAACTATTTCCTTCACGGTAGAAAGTAATCTCGAGTATACGCCTTCAGTTGTAAGCGGCGCAGAATGGATTACTAATCAAACGATTTCCAAGCAACAAACAGATGACAGAGGTATAACAACCAGCACATTATCCTACAAACTTTTGGCTGCTTCAAATGCCTGAGTCGGTTCTGTCCGTGTGGAAAACAGTTTGAAAAATGCAGAAATCAGTATCGTCCAAGCAGATCCGAATACACCGATTGCATCTATTTCAAACAGTGATATCGCAGAATATGCCGAAGCAAACGGATGGTTGGTGAAATTAGCCGAAAATGAAGGTATAATTACAGAAGCTGGAATGAAGGCAACCGAATTTATTTGTACAGAAACGACGATAGACGATCTCAACGGATTGGAATACTTCCCCAACCTGACTACCATACAGATAAAAGGTAGCAGGGATTTAGAAAAAGTAGACATATCCAAGCTGCATAAAGTAACGTCACTGACAATTACAAATACTGCCACTATTTATATAAAAGAATTCAATTTTGGAGATAATCCGATCACTTCATTTGATTTATTATCCGCCAAATATTTCGGTTCCGGTTGTGAAGATTTAGTGTTTATCAGTGACAACCTCCAAGCAATCAACATGAAAGTACAACGTCCAGGTAACGATTATGTCGAACGTATTGACCTGACTCAATGTCCGGTATTGCATACTTTCAAATTTAATGGAAAATATGTAGAGACTCTTTACCTGAAACCTGACCAAACTATCCCAAACTTGGAACTTGCTACCGAATACAAAATTGAACGTAAATGATTTAACGAACAGTTTTCAATAGGTATGACTCATTAATAAGTGATTAAAATATCACCAAGAGAGACATTATAAAAGTCTTTATGAATAGAAAACAGCAATAGTAAAGTCCGAAACTTGATTATTGCTGTTTTCATATTTCAATTACTATGATATTTATACACATACTTCAACCAATACTCAAATGCCGGGTCCTGAATTTCAATTACATTCCCAGAGAGTATATCAATTAAATCTTTCTCCAATGTTGCCTTACGCAAATTTTTGATATTGGCAGATGTCCCCTGTTTATATTTATTCAGCACTTCTATAGAAGACTATGCGACCATAAAAAAGGTATTTCCATATTATACTTATTTATCCAAGGCAACTATTCCACCTGCTCCTTCGGATAATTCACCAAATACAGCGTCTTTGTCGCCCGAGTAAAAGCTGTATACAGCCACCGGAAATAATCGGGAGTCAAATACTCATCCGTCATATATCCCTGATCCAAAAACACATTCTGCCACTGGCCACCCTGTGCCTTATGGCACGTTATTGCATATGCATATTTCACTTGCAATGCATTATAATGCGGATCAGCTTTCATCTTCTTCATCCGATCACGCTTATTGGGAATATCTATATAATCTTCAAGCACCGTATAAAACAAGCGGTCATTATCCGCTTTAGGCAATGCAGGAGAGTCAGAATGCAAAGTATCCAACAACAAATTAGCATCCAGCTCAAAATCATTCTGGTCGGGAAATCGGAGGGTGACTTCTGCAAAACGAAAACCGTACATTTCACGGGTGCGACGGACACGACGGACAACAGCAATTTCACCATTGGCTATGAAATCCATTTCTTTATACTTTTCCGTCCAATAATAGTTATTCTTGGCAACCATCAACATATCTCCTGTATTCAGTTCATCTTCACGCCAAAGAATCTGTGCACGTATTCCGCCATTATACAGATTCGCACGTTTATTTGAGCGACAAATCACAATCGTCTCGTCCATCCCGTCATGATCATAGCAATTGTTCAGTTCGTCAATCAATTCCGTCCCCGGCACTACTTTTATGTCGGGGAAACCTGCCACCTTTATCTTAGGTAAAGAGTAACATTCATCTTCCGCAATTAATTGCCTGAGTCGCGTAGCATTCCATAAAATACCGGATTCTTGTACTTGCCGGACTACCTGAGTCAAATCGACCTCGCGTACTTCAAGACCATAGCCTTTCAATGCATCGGTAAAAAGCGCCGGGCTCAACTCCTCTCCTACCGGAGGAAGCTGTGCCGTATCTCCCATCAACAAAAGACGGCATCCTTGCCCCGAATATACGAACTGCACCAAGTCATCCAACAAACGTCCTGTGCCAAATACACTGCCCGATAGCCCCTCATTAGAAATCATTGAAGCCTCATCAACTATGAACAATGTATTTGTAGCCAAATTGTCATTGATTGAAAAATTACTCAGTTCGTTGGAGAAGGATTGTTGTCTGTATATTTTCTTATGGATAGTAAAAGCCGAATGTCCCGCATATGTTGAAAAGACTTTCGCCGCACGGCCCGTCGGAGCCAACAAAACAGATTTTTGCTGCAACTGTTCCATTGTTTTCACCAATGCTCCGACTAGAGATGTTTTACCTGTTCCGGCATAACCTCTGAGGATAAAAACTTCGTCCGCCAAAGTAGACAGAAGAAACTCTGAAAGAGATTTTACAGCAATTTCCTGCTCTAAAGTTGGTTGGTAAGGAAAATTTTCCTTAATTTGCCTTTCTAAATAGTTATTTAT
>PVMN01003297.1_pt1 | contig 13709 bp, 6 predicted proteins | sample 1853401 | NCBI WGS metagenome assembly PVMN01 (sample SAMN08533510, study PRJNA380276) | Human gut metagenome, whole genome shotgun sequencing project.
CGATTGGTATGAACGACTTCGATTATTATCCGTCCATCGTGGCGGAGAAGAAGCGGCAGGAGGATATCCAGGTGGCCAGCACCGGAAAGGGAATGCACTGGACGGTGGAAGGCAAGGACAGGAACGGAAACCAGATTATCCTCGACAAACGGAAGATAAGGGTGGATGGAGACGAACTCTCCTCGCCTATCATCGTCAGTATCGAATGGGACGTCACAGAACTGGAAATGATGAAGCGGGAGCTGATGTCGTCTAAAGAGAAGGCGGAAATGTCCGATAACCTGAAGTCGGCCTTCCTTGCCAATATGAGCCATGAGATACGCACTCCGCTGAATGCGATTGTCGGCTTCTCGCATCTTATCGCTGAAAGTGACGATGCGGAGGAGAGAAAGACGTATTATAATATTGTCAATGCTAATAATGAGCGTCTTCTGCAATTGATTAACGAGATTCTCGATTTGTCGAAGATTGAATCGGGAATCGTTGAGTTTTCTTTCGGGCCTGTCAATCTGCATTATTTATGCAAGGAGGTGCATGATGCGCATATTTTCCGTACTCTACAGGGAGTGAGTCTCGTTTACGAGCCTTCGGACGAGAGTCTGATGATTGAAACGGATAAGAACCGGGTGTTTCAGGTGATTTCGAATCTGATTGGAAATGCGGTGAAGTTTACGAAGGAAGGGAGTATCAGTTATGGTTATGAATTGGTAGACAATCAGATTGTTTTCCATGTGACGGATACGGGTACGGGCATTGAACCGGAAAAGGTGGGACGTGTGTTTGAACGTTTCGCCAAGCTGAATCAGCATGCGCAAGGCACGGGATTGGGATTGTCTATCTGTAAGTCAATCGTTGAACGGCTCGGCGGACAGATTTCTGTCAGTTCGGAGTTCGGAGTGGGGACTACGTTTATGTTTACTTTGCCGTACAAGGACAAGGGGACGGGTACAGGGAAAGAGGAAGTGAATTTGGAAAGTGAAAGTGGCGCGGTAGCGTCAATGGATGGAGAAACGGCTTCAATGAGTGGGAATTCTTCTTCGTCAGACGGTGATGCTTCCTCAATAAATGGTGATTCTTCTTCTAGCGAAGCAACGCAAGATTTGGATAATGTCAAACCGGCTTGTATCCTGGTTGCCGAAGATACGGACAGTAACTTCGACTTGCTTGAAGCTATTCTCGGAAAGAAACATCGCCTTATACGTGCGCATGATGGAATGGAAGCGGTTATTATGTATGACGAGGTGAAGCCTGACCTTATTCTGATGGATATAAAAATGCCGAATCTGGATGGTCTGGAAGCTACGAAAATCATTCGCGAACTATCTGCAACTGTTCCTATTATTGCTCAAAGTGCTTTTGCTTACGAACAGGATCGGAAAGCGGCACAAGAAGCCGGATGCAATGATTTTATAGCTAAACCGATAGCGCAGGACAAGCTAAAGGCGACGATTAAGAAATGGTTGTCGACATCATAAGAGTGTAGTGTATCTAATATGCCCCTCTAATATGCAGCCTGCATGAGAGACTGTACGACAGACAAATAATATATTAATAACTAATTGCGATATACTATTCAACAAACAACTTATAAGATTAGATGAAAGCCTTTTACAGACTATTTTACTACATATCTATCCTGCTGACCGGCGTCTTGGCAGGCGTAACAATAGCCGGTGCTTTTGCAGGCAGCGCCACACCGGACAGTTTCAAATTTATGCCTTTCATCGGTTTAGGTCTGCCTGTGCTTTTATTGGCAAACCTGGCTATTGCCATTTATTGGACTGCCCGTTGGCGGTGCTGGGTTTTCATTCCTTTGATTGCTATATTTTGCAACTGGGGATATATCAGTAGTGTGCTCCAGTTTCCTCTTTTCAGCCCGGCTTCGAAGCCGATGGTCAAAATGGGGGCATATACTCCGGGAATACTGACCGTGGCGACCTATAATGTCGATGCTTTCAACCACGAGCATACGGGCTATTCATGCAAAGAAATCGCTGCTTACATGAAGAGCCAGCAAGCGGATATTCTTTGTTTTCAGGAGTTTGGCATTAATAGTGAATTTGGTGTTGACAGTCTTTGCGTGGCTCTCTCCGACTGGTCTTACCATTACATACCTTCTTCTCCCGAAGGGGAGCAGTTGTTACAACTGGCTGTATTCAGCCGCTATCCTATCAAAGAGGAGCATCTTATCATCTATCCTGATTCCAAGAATTGCAGTCTTTGGTGTGATATTGAGGTCAACGGGCGAATGATTCGTTTGTTTAATAATCATCTCCAAACTACAGAAGTGAGCCGTAACAAGCGCAAGCTGGAAAGGGAACTCCGCACGGATGATACGCAACAGGCAGAACGTGCGGCTCTTACTCTGATGGACGGACTGTACGAGAACTTTGAAAAACGTGCCGTCCAAGCTAATATTCTTAACCTGTTGATTTCCGATTCCCCCTATCCTACTCTAGTCTGCGGTGACTTTAACTCCTTGCCTTCGTCTTATGTGTATCACACGGTGAAAGGCGATAAGTTGCAGGATGGATTCAAGACAAGCGGACATGGGTATATGTACACTTTCAAGTACTTCAAACACCTACTGAGAATCGACTATATTCTCCATTCACCGGAATTGAAGAGCACGGATTACTTTTCACCGGATTTGAATTATAGCGACCATAATCCGGTGGTGATGAGGGTGAAGATGTAAAAAAACGTCTATTGATATAATAAATACAAAAAGAATAATAGACATAAAAAAGAAGAGAGGATGTATCACGATTTGCGGATACATCCTCTCTCCTTTTTTATGTCTCAGAAATGTTCTTCCCTGCAACTATCAATTGAAAATATAACGAAGGCTGAACATTACACGGTAAGTAGAAGCCGTGTTTTCGTAATTCTTATAGGTAGAATTCAAGACTTGACCGCTGGCTTTCTGCATGGTAAATGTTCCGTCGCCATTGTCTTTCAGTGGAATAGTCGAATTTACAGTTTTGTATAATCCCCAGTTTTTGTTAAGAAGATTAGCGAGATTTTGAATATCCACACCAAATTGCAACAAGTTCTTCTTACCGCCTATCATCATATAGAAATCTTGATTGAACTTGAAATCTAACTGATGATGCCAAGGCATCACTGCACCACCACGTTCGGCATATTTACCCAGACGTTTTTTCAGGTATTTGTCTTGCTGAATAAAGTTCCAGAAATCTTCTTGCTGCTGGGCAGCAGAGTATGTCACTTCGCCTGTCTTCTCTGAAGTCACATCTTTGAATGTCAACTCATCTTTGGTAGCAGGTACATATATCAGATTATTAGCGCCGCCATCACCCACAATGTTGGTAGTGTAAGTATATGAATAACGGGAATAAGAATAGCTTCCGCCCGCATAGCCCAACGGAGCACCTTCATAAATGAATGAAACGCTTGACCTGAAATGCTTGGCATAAGCTTTTGAGTAACCTAATGAAGCGATAATACGGTGAGGGGCTACATAAGTGCCATAACCCAATTCATGGTCATTGATGCCGTTGATAGAATATGTATTGGTTTTATATGCAGAAGTAACCTGGTCGCCAATGCCGTCTCCATAAGAACGCGCACGAGAGTAAGTATAAGCAAATGAAGCATCCAAGCCAAAATTGAATGATTTATGTAACTGTGCTGTCAATGACAAATAATATGCTTTCGAACCGCCATTTTCAATCAAATAAGCACCTGTATTGTTATTGTAGCTCTTATAGACAGTACGTGTGTCATTTTTACTGATTGTTTTTGTTCCGTCAGCATAAATATTAGCATTGGAGATTACAGCCGGATTGAAGTCACGGTTGTAAATGCCTTCCAGTGTAAAGTCAATATCACCAGGCAACTTGGTGTCAAAAGCTAGTGAAGTTTTCCAAGTGGCGGGCATCTTCAAGTCTTTGTCTATGATAGTAGGACTGCCGGGAATACTAACCTGCGGAGTAAAATTACCCTTGTAAACATCTTCCAGAATATCATTTACATTCGTATGGAAATTAGGGGCAACTGCGCCGGCTGTAGAATTTTTACTTATATTATAACCATATTGTGTCTGACCTACTCCCGAATTTCCGACTGCCGAAACCAGCCAGACAAATGGCAGGCGTCCAACAAAATACCCCGTACCACCACGCAACACATACTTGCGTTCTCCGGTAATGTCCCAATTAAAGCCAACACGCGGAGAAACTGATAATGAATTACCCGGTTTCTGGTCTGTAGAGAATTTACGATCACCAAACTCTAGTTTTGCATACTCAGCATTATAGTTGTCTTTTAACGAAGGATACACTGGTAATTCAAAACGCAGACCGGCAGTTAATTTGAAATTTTCATTGATATTCCACTGGTCTTGAACGTATGCTGAATACTGCATTTGTCTCATCTGAGAAGTAAACTGTGATAAATCCGCAGAATTGGAGTGGGTAATCAAGAAGGAAGAAGGTTTTTCACCTGTTACGAAGTCATTCCAGGATTTAAAGACATAAGCACCGTTTGCACCTTGCATATAGCCATTCACCGCTTTGTTATGTTCGAACTGCAGACCGGCCATAAAGTTATGCTTACCCCATGTCCAGGTAGCCTCGTCTGTTATGGTAAATGACTTTACTTGACGGATGTTTCCTTCTGTAAACAGCTCTGTACCGAACATGGCATATACCGCGCCATCTTCCAAGATGTAAGTAGTCGGGAAAGCCCCACCATCATAAGAGCGTGGCTCATCTTGATAGGAGTAGGTTCCGCGCAAAGTATTATTCAACACGCCCCATTTTGAATTCCATTCGGCTGCAACAGACGTGAATCTCTGCTCTTGACGATAACGGGTGTTCCTGAAATATAAGCCTTCATCATTGCTGGCTCCTTTTCCAGAAGAGATTCCTTTTTTATCATCACCGGGGAAAATGGTAGTCGCCGTCATCGGAGAAACTGATGTAGAAGGAGAAGCGTCATATCTATTATTGGTCTTGGAGAAACGAACATTCACCTTATTGTTTTCATTGATGTTCCAGTCCAAACGTGCCAAAAACTTATAGGACGGTACATTTACATTATATCCTTGATAAGCACCCGGATCGTAATCATATGTATTAATCAGGTAATCACGGATTTCATCCATCTTGGAAGCAACAGGACGATGGATACCATTGACCCCGTATTTCTCACTTTCATCATTACGGGCACGTGCGACAGGGCCTGCCGTCAAGTCATCCTCATATTCTCCGTTCACAAAGAAGAATAACTTATTTTTTATAATGGCTCCGCCTAAAGTGGCTCCATAAGTATATTGATGTGACTTCTCGAGTTCAATGGAATTATCACCCACTTTGTCGCCAATCAGATTGTTATTCGTAAGGAATGTATAAGCGGAACCTGTCAGTTCGTTCGTTCCGGATTTGGTTACTGCATTGATAGCCGCACCGGTGAAACCGCTTTGACGAACGTCATACGGAGTGATTGAGACAGAGAGCTGCTCCAATGCATCCAAAGAAATAGGAGCACCACCCGCCGGCAAGTTGGAACCGATGCCGAAAGCGTTGTTGAACGAAGCACCGTCTACGGTCACAAAGGACTGACGATAGTTACCGCCACCGGCAGCAAAACCGTTGGACGTTGTGTTGGATTGCGGAGACAAACGCATTATATCGTTCATGCTACGGCTCACCGTAGGGATAGAGGCGATTTTTGCGCTGGTCAGGTTGGTTACCGCTCCTGCCCTGTCGGATTTCATATTGCTTTCTTTCGAAGCTGTCACTACTACTTCGTCCAATAGTTCCGAACTTTCTTTTAAAGACACGTTTAAAACATAGTTCTCTCCCAACAAAAGATTGATGCCTTTGTAAACTGCCGTTTGATAACCGACATAGGAGACTTCAACCTTGTATGGCCCACCGGTACGCATACCTTGCAGGGTGAATTGTCCGCTGACATTGGTTACAGTACCATAACGAGTACCTGACGGCTCATGAATGGCTACAATCGTAGCACCGATAATCGGTTCGTCTTGTGCAGTTACTTTACCGCTCATTGTAGCGGTAGTGACCTGGGCACTGATACCCATAGCTACCCAAAGGATAATAACCGTAAGAATAAATCTTAATCTTTTTAACATAAGCACTTTTAAAATTCGTCCTTTATAATATTATAGATCTCTAAATCAGCGACAAATATATGGAAAATAAGACAGATACATATTATAACCGTATTACATTTTTTAAGAATAAGATAAAAAAAGGTTTAGACTTAAGTCTAAACCTAAAAAACATCGGAGAGGTCTTTATCCTCTCCGATGCTATAATTATCTACCAACAGAATGAATATGTATTCTCTATTTGTTTATCTATATTCTGCTTTTATATCCAGTTTATTCCTGGATGGACATATTCTTGATTTCTGTTGTAGTGGCAGCCGCAGCGTCACTTCTGTAACGGAATGCAATACGGATATTCTGATCCTTATATGCACTCAAGTCAACAGGTGTCACAGTCGAGAAGTCCCAAGAGTCTCCTGCCGGCATACCTTCTACTGTCAATTCAGTCCAAGTGGCTTCAAGTACATCACCGTCATAGTCGGTTGATATCATCACATTGAAGTAATTGGCCATCTCGCCACCTTTCAAGTAATTGATAGCAATATCAAACTTCAATACCGGTACTACCGATTTCTTCAGACTAATTTCCGGTGAAACAAGCCAACTGTCGGTTACCTTATTGCCACCAGAGTAACCGGAACCTTTCCAACCATAGGTGTTGTCCAGCTTCCAAACACTCTTCAAGTCACTCAATTCAATATCTTGGGCAATGAAGCCACCATCATCACCATTCAGGAATGAAGAGGAATAGTAAACTTTAGCTTCCATCCATTCGCTTTGCGACTTCAAGAATACAATGACACTCGGTGTAGAAACTGTAGTCTGAATCCAAGTTGCACCATCATAAACAAATTCGGTAGCTGCAACAGCCAAGTCTGAATCTGAATAATAAACTACTGCTATAACATCGTCTTTCTTAGCATATGGATAATTCTGCTTCAAATAGATTGGCAATGTTTCAGCCGGTTTGGATACATAAGTACTGCCTATTGCTGTGTAATCGGCAGGTTGAAGCACTGCAATACTTGCAGCTTCTGATGTATATGCTTTCCATTTGGAAGTAGTTGCATCGTAACGATAAACTGCGGATGTATTAGGTTTGGAAGCAATGGCACGAGTCATGCCGAAGGCTCTGAGATTAGCCGCTGTTACTTCTGCAACGGAAGTTACCATTGTATTGACAGAACCACTCTTCGCACCTATGAGGTATCCTTTCACTATGACTTGTTTACCATTAAGACTTGCATCTATCGTACTTTCATCTACGTAAGAGAAAGAACCTTTTGCTGTAGTAGCTCCATCAATTTCTATGTCATAATAATTATATCCTTTACCGCTATCCTTAATAGTCAATGTGCCTGTATAGGTAGCATAAACAGCACGGGGGGCATTAACATAGGCATCCATATCCGCACCATCCATATTTTGAGCAATCAAACCGTCTACTGATGTATTGCCTTCTGATTCTTTTTCAACTTGCAAACCATCAGCTGCAAATTGCATCAAACCATTATACTTGGAAGTTGTTCCAGTTACAGAAACAATATCACCTATCTTAGAGGTCGGAACTTTATTTTCATATACCAAAATATTACCTGTACCGTCAGTCAGCATAAAACCTTTTGTATAGATAGCTGCTACCACACCTCTTGTGGTATATGTACCGTCGGCCGACAAAGCTATCAGCCCTACCGGTGCAGTAGTAGTTCCCGAACCATCAGCAAGAGCTACTGATGTAGCAATGGTATTCACAAATTTACCGCTACTTGTACCAACAGCATATCCGGTCACTTTCACTTTTTTACCATTCAACTCACTGTCGATCGCTATCGGATACTGAATACTACCAATAGCCGTAGTAGTACCTTCAACTGCAACATTAAAGTATTTATTATCCGAGATGGTTAATGTTCCTTCATAAGTAATGTATTCTACCGGTTGAGTAGTGAGATACGCATCCATGTCCGATGCACTCATATTTTTCGGTGTCGTAGGATACGCAAAGGTCGTTTTACGCTCTACAACTGCTATCTCCGCATCTTTAGAGAACTGAAACGGAGCACCTTTATACGAACTGATAGCACCTGAAACTGTCACTACATCCCCTAAAGAATATGTTGGCAATGCATTCAGATACACCATTATAATACCTGTTTCATCTTTTACCAGAAGACTTTTGGCATTGGCTGCTACAACCTCACCTTTTACATCATAAGTACCGGCACCTGAATTGATAGCATCGGCAATATTTGTATAGGTAGGTTCCGGCTCTTCACCACCACCGCCTGTACTCGGTTCTGTTTCAGAATAAGCATAATTGACCAGACGCATAGCACCGTCAGCAGGATTCTTCACTGCCTCTTCGAGAATGTTAGGAATTTGTCTCACCGTAGACGGAGACAGATAGGAAGCAGATACTGTTTCACCCCATACTGCCTTGTAATCGTCAGATGTCAAATCGTATTTTGAAACACTATTAAAGTCTTTCAGATATTCGGGAAGTTCTTCAAAGTTATTATAATTGATAGTTACTTTTGAACCATCACTCAAATAAGGATACTTATCGTTAATGTATGCTGGGAGATACCATGCTGCAGGTGCATCTTCTGTGAAAAATTTATTCTTACCTACCGCTTCCAAAGCATTTGCATAAGTTTCTCCTTCCGGATCTTTGGATAACGCCAGTTCTTTATTTGCAGCTATGCCGGCAATGGTTTTGTATTCAGCATCTTCGAGCGTTAACGTAACGTTCTGTACATCCGTGGCATTAGTGAGGTCATCATACCCCGGAAAATTGTCTTCGTTGTAGTCGCAACTTGCCAAAAGCAGCAAGCCAGCACACATACTAAATAATATATTTTTCTTCATAATCTGTCTTGGTTTAGAAATTGAACTTCAATCTTACAGAATAGGTACGACCGAAACCATAGAGTACGCGTGTAGCCGATTCCCAATCGTGACTATTACCGTCACGGGCGTCAGCGATATATTCCTGATCGAAGAGGTTATTGACATTACCGCTCAGAGTAGCACGCACCTTGCCAAAATCGAAGGTGTAGCCCGAGCTCAAATCAAATGTACTGTATGACGCTATCTGCCATGGATTGCTTATCAGAATTTCCTTACCCATCTTTGCACTTCCCGCGTCAATGTCATAATCGGCATAGTTGCGTGCAAAGAAGTTCCAGTCTGCCGCGAGACGTACACCTTTCATCGGACGGAAAGTAACGCCCAAAGCTGCTGTGGTCTGGGCAGAGCCACCAACATGGACATTATCCATCTTGATGTTAGCTTTATACTGTTCAGCATTTGACATATCTACCACAACAGTACCTTCGCTAGGGTCTGACAGCATCTGACCGGATGAATTGAAATAGTAACCGGTAGCATTACCATTCCAACGCCAATCTCCCCATGAGAACATACCATTGACCTCCATCCAAGAGAATGGTTTAGCCATAAAGTCTAATTCAATCCCCCAGTGGTCTGCATTAGCACCAGTCATATTCAAAGTATAACGGTCGCTGTCTCTCATATCACCAGAGTCATACATAGCCTTGTCCATCCAACGTGTGTAATACGCGTTCAGATTAGCAGTAAAGAAGCCACTACGGAAGCCATACCCCATTTCAAAAGACATGATTTTTTCGTTTTTAGCATCATTATTGCGCGCGTGAGAAGTTTGTGAGTTTAGAAATGATGTATCGAACATTGGGGCGCGGCTGATATAACCTGCATTAGCGAATATGTTATTACGCTCATTGAGATTATAGTTGATACCACCTTTGATATTTCCACCCAGATAATTTTTAGTGGATGATTTAGCCTTATCTTTGCTATAATAAAGACGATCGTAACGCCAATAGCCTGTGTTTGAAAGTCCACCGGAAACAAAAGCGCTGAGTTTGTCCTGATTGTATTCCAACTGCGCGAAAACACCTTCCTGCAATACCAGACCATCATAGTCGCGTCTTAAAACATCCCCTATACCTAACTTGGCATTTTTAAAATTAGGGTCGGCAGCGATAGGGTTATTCTCAGCAGACACATTTTTACGGTTGTATGAATCGACAAAGTATTTGCCGCCAAACAAGTCGGTAAGAATATCCTGGTGCAAACCTTTGTAGTAACGAAGGTCGATACCGCCATAGAAGTCGAAGTTTTCACCAAACTTTGTAGTATAGGTAGAAAGTAATCCATACCACATATGATTGTTCATCATCTTACTCATCACCATCTTTGAACCTGTGGTACTTTGAGCATTCATCGTCTCAACGGCATCGTAATCAAAGGTTCCGTCAGGTCTGCGGAAATCATTGTTCACCAATCCGTTTGTAGAACCATACCATTTGTTACTGTAATCACTATCTCCTGTACCTCTATAACCGTCACCACGGCCGATTGATACGTAAGCAGCAGTACTCAGACTGGATTTCTGGTCGATTTGCCACAAGTGGTTTAATGATATCTGCGGTTTGTGATAGGAGTTTCTCGCAGAATTGTAAACTTGACCGTTTCTGTAACCAAAAGTCGAATTATACTTATAAGGACTATCATCGCCCATATATTGTTTCACACGCTGCCATTCCTTAATGCTAAGACCGTTTTGGTTACTACGTTGATTGTGCCACTGGGGAGCACCAAAAGCCGTAAAAGTCAACTGATGGTTATCATTGAAACGTTTAGCGATACTGGCAAACCAAGTGTAGCCTTCAAATTCTGTACCTTGAATGTATCCGTCACCCCATGTCTTACCACCTAACAAAGTAAACGCCCATCCGTCTTTGGAAAGACCGGAAGATACACTGAACAAAATCTTGTTATAACCATCATTACCCATACCATAAGATACAAAGCCTCCTTTTTGGGCGTCTGTACTCTTGGTTATGATATTGATAGAACCACCGACAGCCGGAGATGAGACTTTAGATGCGCCCAAACCACGTTGTACCTGCATACTGCGAGTCACATCGGACAAACCTGCCCAGTTAGACCAATATACTTTTTGATTCTCCATACCATTCATAGGCACACCGTTAATCATCATCGCTACATTTTCGCTCTTGAAACCACGTACATTGGTTTTAGAGTCACCGTAGCCACCACCGTCTTTCGTGGTATATATACCCGGAGTAGATTTCAGAATTTCAGGAAACTCCTGTGAGCCTAACTTTTCTTCTATGAATACCGGATCGATTGTAGACACTGCTACCGGAGTTTTACGTGCAACGGCAACAGATGAAGTAATCGTGACATCTGCCAACATCACTGCGTCCGGCTGCATCTTGATAATGCCCAATTCCACAGAAGTACCTTTCTGCGTAATTTTCTTTTTTTGGTCCTTGTAACCCACATACTTAAATAATAATGTGGCATTCGAAGCAACACTTTGCTTAAAATAACCGTCAATGTCGGTTGTAGACCCTTGTGTAGTACCTTCTACCATTACGGCAGCTCCTACCAGCGGCTCACCAGTCTCAGAATCGACCAGCTGACCGCGCACTGTAGTTTGGGCCGATGCGGCAGTACAAAATACTGACAGCACAGCAACTAACAGGACTTGAATTAGAAATCTTCTCATAATTCTGCTTTTAGTTAATAGATAATGTTAATCAACCTTTAAAATGTGTTGTTAAGATGCAAATATAGTACTATTAAACAAGATAATCATTACAATTGTGCTACATTTTTTCAAGGAACTAAAGCATTGTTGTTTTTTGTTAAAGCAAAAAGCTCCACATATAATTGCGGAGCTTTCTTTCTATTACAAATGTGAGAAATTTACTTTCAATATAAAACCAAATTCTAGTCAGTCATTAGCTTTCTATAACGAACACGTTTCGGCTCTTCATTTCCTAAACGTTTCAATTTATTTTCTTCGTACTCTGAATAAGAGCCTTCAAAGTAGAATACGTTGGAGTCTCCTTCAAAAGCAAGGATGTGTGTACAGATACGGTCGAGGAACCAACGGTCGTGGGAGATAACTACCGCACAACCTGCGAAGTCTTCCAAACCTTCTTCCAGTGCACGCAATGTATTTACGTCGATGTCATTGGTAGGCTCATCGAGCAATAGTACGTTACCTTCTTCTTTCAAAGCCATCGCCAGGTGCAGACGGTTTCTTTCACCACCGGAAAGGACGCCGCAAAGTTTTTCCTGGTCGCCACCGGAGAAGTTGAAGCGGGAAAGGTAGGCACGGGCATTTACATCACGTCCACCCATACGAATCAATTCATTACCGCCGGAGATGACTTGATAAACGCTCTTGTTCGGGTCGATATCACGGTGTTGCTGGTCTACATAAGCTACTTTCACAGTCTCTCCTACTTCAAATTCGCCTTTGTCTACTGTATCCAAGCCCATAATCAGGCGGAACAAAGTAGTTTTTCCTGCACCATTGGGACCGATTACACCGACAATACCGTTAGGGGGAAGCATGAAGTTCAAGTCGTCGAAGAGAAGTTTGTCACCATAGGCTTTGGCTACATGTTTGGCTTCGATTACTTTGTTACCCAGACGAGGACCGTTCGGGATAAAGATTTCGAGTTTCTCCTCTTTCTCTTTTACGTCTTCATTCAGCAATTTATCGTAAGAGTTAAGACGGGCTTTACCTTTTGCCTGACGGGCTTTCGGAGCCATACGAACCCATTCAAGCTCGCGTTCCAACGTCTTGCGACGTTTGCTGACTGTTTTCTCTTCCATTTCCATACGTTTGGTTTTCTGTTCCAGCCAGGAAGAGTAGTTGCCTTTCCAGGGAATACCTTCGCCACGGTCGAGTTCGAGAATCCATCCGGCAACGTGGTCGAGGAAATAACGGTCGTGGGTTACGGCAATAACTGTTCCTTCGTATTGTTGCAAGTGTTGCTCCAGCCAGTCAATAGACTCTGCGTCCAGGTGGTTGGTAGGCTCATCGAGCAACAGAATATCGGGTTTCTGCAAGAGTAGACGGCAGAGAGCCACACGCCGACGTTCGCCACCGGAAAGATTGACTACCGGTTGGTCTTCGGGCGGACAGCGAAGGGCATCCATCGCACGTTCCAGTTTACTATCGAGATTCCATGCGTCTGTCGCGTCAATAATATCCTGCAATTCGCCTTGACGGGTAAAGAGGGCATCCATTTTATCCTGATCCTCATAATACTCGGGCAGGCCGAATTTTTGGTTGATTTCTTCGTATTCTGTAAGTGCGTCAACAATAGGTTGCACGCCTTCCATTACTACTTCTTTTACTGTTTTTGTGTCATCCAGATGAGGTTCCTGTGCCAAGTAACCTACAGAGTATCCGGGAGAGAATACCACTTCGCCCTGATAAGATTTCTCCAAACCTGCGATAATCTTCAATAAAGTAGACTTACCGGAACCGTTCAAACCGATAATCCCGATTTTTGCTCCATAGAAGAAGGACAGGTAAATGTCTTTCAGCACATTCTTATTCGGAGTGAAAGCTTTGCTCACTCCCACCATTGAGAAGATAATTTTTTTATCGTCAGCAGCCATATATTAATAATGTATATTGTTGATAATGGCACAAAGATAAGAAAAATGTTTGAAATCTTTTGGAGTTATAAAAAAATGTTCTACCTTTGCACCCGCATTCGAAAGAAAG